>JAEEGL017235756.1_pt1 | contig 29924 bp, 31 predicted proteins | sample 9134231 | NCBI WGS metagenome assembly JAEEGL01 (sample SAMN16246548, study PRJNA631951) | gut metagenome | biome: gut microbiome; feature: rumen; material: fiber-attached | host: Bos | place: Iran: Karaj | collected 2018-10 | reverse complement strand
TTGAAAGATCGTTTGCTTTAGCAGGAGGATTGACACCAGAGAGTATTCCGGAGGCGATACAAAGACTGAAACCCGAAATAGTAGATATTTCCTCGGGCGTGGAGACGGATAAAAAGAAGGATCGGGATAAGATTCTTCGGGCTGTGGCAGCAGTCAGACAGATACAGGAAGGAAACGGCCCGGAAGGACGGACCGGGAAAGGAATAAAAATGAGCAGAGGACGATTTGGGATTCACGGCGGACAATACATTCCGGAAACTTTGATGAATGCCGTGATTGAACTGGAAGAGGCATATAACCGCTTCAAGGACGATCCGGAATTTAACCGTGAGCTTTCGGAACTTTTTAACGAATATGCCGGAAGACCTTCAAGATTATATTACGCAAAGAAAATGACCGAGGATCTTGGCGGTGCGAAGATTTATTTGAAGCGTGAGGATTTAAATCATACCGGCGCGCACAAGATTAACAACGTGCTCGGGCAGGCTTTGCTTGCAAAGAAAATGGGCAAGACCAGACTGATTGCGGAAACCGGAGCCGGTCAGCACGGTGTGGCAACGGCCACGGCAGCAGCACTCATGAACATGGAATGCGTTGTATTCATGGGTGAGGAAGATACAAAGCGTCAGGCTCTGAATGTATATCGTATGCGTCTTCTCGGCGCGGAAGTGATTCCGGTAAAAACCGGAACCGCGACACTAAAAGACGCGGTATCCGAAGCCATGCGCGAGTGGACGAATCGTATCGACGATACGCATTACTGCTTAGGTTCCGTAATGGGACCGCATCCGTTCCCGACAATTGTAAGGGATTTTCAGGCAGTCATTTCCAAAGAAATCAAAGAACAGATTCTTGAGAAAGAGGGCAGACTTCCCGATGCGGTCATCGCCTGCGTAGGCGGCGGCTCCAATGCCATCGGAAGTTTCTATCATTTTATCCCCGATGAGGGTGTGCGCTTAATCGGCTGCGAGGCAGCGGGACGCGGCGTGGATACTTATGAAACCGCGGCAACGATTGCAACGGGACGGCTTGGTATTTTCCACGGTATGAAGTCATATTTCTGTCAGGATGAGGACGGACAGATTGCACCGGTGTATTCGATTTCCGCAGGCCTTGACTATCCGGGAGTCGGACCGGAGCATGCATATCTTCATGACATCGGCCGCGCGGAATATGTTCCGGTAACCGATGAGGAAGCAGTGGAAGCATTCGAATACCTTGCAAAGACGGAGGGAATCATTCCCGCCATCGAATCCGCACACGCGGTTGCGCATGCAAGAAAAATCGCACCGACGATGTCGAAAGATCAGATTATCGTGATTACCGTCTCCGGAAGAGGTGACAAGGACTGTGCGGCTATCGCACGATACAGAGGGGAGGATATCCATGAGTAGAATAGCGAAAGCGTTTGAGAACGGAAAAGCATTTATTCCTTTTATTACCTGCGGAGATCCGGACCTTGCGACAACGGAGAAAGTGGTTCGTGCCGCCGTTGCAAACGGAGCGGATTTAATCGAGCTCGGAATTCCTTTTTCGGATCCGACCGCGGAAGGCCCGGTCATTCAGGGCGCGAATTTAAGAGCCTTACAGGGCGGAATCAAGACGGATCATATTTTTGCATTTGTAAAGAAACTTCGCGAGGATATTGAAATTCCGCTGGTGTTCATGACTTACGCGAATGTGGTCTATTCCTATGGTTCGGAGAAGTTCCTGACGAACTGTAAAGAAGCAGGAATCGACGGACTGATTCTGCCGGATGTGCCGTTTGAAGAAAAGGGCGAGTTTTCGGAGATTTGCCGTAAATACGGCGTGGATTTGATTTCCTTAATCGCGCCGACATCCGCGGACCGGATTTCCATGATTGCAAAAGAGGCGGAGGGATTTATCTATATCGTATCCAGCCTCGGCGTGACCGGCACCAGAAGCGAGATTACAACGGATCTTGCGTCCATCGTAAAAGTGGTCCGTGAGAATACAAAGGTTCCCTGTGCCATCGGTTTCGGTATTTCCACACCGGAGCAGGCAAAGAAAATGGCCGGATATTCCGACGGCGCAATTGTCGGTTCGGCAATCATCAAGATTATCGCACAGTACGGAAGCGATGCAGCGGAACATGTCGGAGAATATGTAGGACAAATGAAGCAGGCCGTTTCGGAGGCATAAATTCCCTTAATATGTGATTGAAACCATGAATGCATGATTTGGCACCCCGTCACAGGCGGGGTGTTTTTATAATCTAATTACCTATTGACATGGTAGGTAAAAGGATATAAAATGAAACCACCGCAGAAAAGAAGGGAGAAATCACATGATTTATGCAGATAATGCTGCTACGACACGAATGTCCGATGCGGCAATTGAGGCGATGACAGCCTGTATGAAGGAGACTTACGGCAATCCTTCCAGCCTTTACGGGATTGGTCAGAAGGCGAAAGAAGCTCTGGAAGGTGCCAGGGATGAAGTGGTAAAAGCAATCGGAGCGGAAGACTATCGCGAGATTATTTTTACTTCCGGCGGAAGTGAGGCGGATAACCAGGCAATCCGTTCCGCTGCGGAATTCGGAAAACAGGCCGGAAAGATGCATATTATTTCTACGGCATTCGAGCATCATGCCGTATTGCATACCTTAAAGAAACTGGAAAAAGAAGGCTTCGAAGTAACTCTTCTTGATGTTCACGAAAACGGATTAATCCGTCCCGAAGAAGTGGAAAGCGCGATTCGTCCGGACACCTGCCTTGTGACGATTATGTACGCCAATAACGAAATCGGAACGATTCAGCCGATCCGTGAAATCGGTGCAATCTGCAGAGCAAAGAATGTTCTTTTCCATACCGATGCGGTACAGGCAATCGGCCATATTAAAGTGAATGTGAAGGAAGACAATATCGATATGTTGTCCGCATCCGCACATAAATTCCACGGACCGAAGGGTACAGGATTTTTGTATGTAAAAAAAGGAATCAAAATCACCAACCTGATTGAAGGCGGTGCACAGGAGCGTGGAAAACGTGCCGGAACCGAGAATGTTCCGGGAATTGTTGCAACGGGAGTAGCATTAAAAGAAGCAATTGACAATTTGGAGAAAAATGCCGAAATCACGCAAAAGAAGCGTGACCGTTTGATTGCGGGCTTAAAAGAGATTCCGCATTCTGCGATTAACGGGGACGAGAACAGCCGTCTTCCGGGAAACGTGAATTTCTGCTTCGAAGGAATCGAAGGAGAATCCCTGCTTCTCTTACTGGATGACAAAGGAATTCAGGCTTCTTCCGGAAGCGCCTGCACATCCGGCTCCCTTGACCCCAGCCATGTACTTCTTGCCATCGGCAGAGTGCATGATGTTGCACACGGATCCTTACGTCTTTCCATAAATGAAGAGATTACGGATGAAGAAGTGGAATACATTATTAAGTCCGTGAAGGAAGTTGTGGAATATCTTCGCAGCTTCTCGCCGATTTGGAGAGATCTGGTTGCCGGAAAGAAGGAATTTATCCTGTAAAATTTTAAGAATGAAGATTGGAGAATAAACATGTCCCTTTATAGCGAAAAAGTAATGGATCATTTCAGAAACCCGAGAAATGTAGGCGTTATCGAAGATGCCAACGGAATCGGTGAAGTTGGCAATGCAAAGTGCGGCGATATCATGAAGATGTATTTAAAAATCGAAAACGATATTGTTGTGGACGTCAAATTCGAGACATTCGGCTGCGGAAGCGCGATTGCGTCGAGTTCCATGGCTACGGAAATGATTAAAGGCAAACCCTTATCCGAGGTAAGAGAGTTAACCAATAAAGCCGTAGCGGAAGCTTTGGATGGCCTACCCGATTATAAAATGCATTGTTCCGTACTTGCGGAAGAAGCGATTAAATCGGCTTTGGAAGACTATGAACGCAGGAAATCGGAACAGCCGTAACGATATTTTGATTTGTGATAAAAAAAATTTATCATAACCTATTGACAAAGTAGGTGAATGGGTATATAGTAGCAAACAGGTTCGGGAAAACAAAAGAATTCCCGGGCAATTAAAAGAAGGAGTAATAAGATGAAACAGCAAACAGTCACTTTCCAAGTGAATATGATGTGCATGTGCATGATGTGCTGCTGGCCTCAGATGTCGGATCCCGGACTTACGGATTTCGGCAATGCGGAAGCGGTAAATTTGCGTGCGCGCTGTTTGCCTTAATCCGTATTGCATAGAACGAATGAGCAGGGGTCCGGAAACGGGCCCCTTTTCTTATCTCTTCGCGACCCGCTCGGGCGCGAAAGAGCCGCAAACGGCTTTTTATCTGAGATGCAACGGACAGGAAGGAGTGAAGAAATATGAAAACAGAAAACATTCATCTTAGTTACAATACGCGAATGTGTAGCAGCATGCGATGTTGCGACTGAAGTTCCGGACGGAGGGTATCATTAGCGCGAAGGCCGGGAAAACGGCAACAAATCATTGTAACTTAGGAACGAAAACATACAACTGGAATCAACAACAAAAAAAGAAAAAGTTATCAAATATCACAAAGGAGATTAAAACAATGAAAAATAGATTTATTAAGAAGGTGGCAGCAGTCGGAATTGCCGCAATCAGTGCGGTGGGATTGTTTGCCGGATGCGCAAAAGGAAATGCAGGCGGCGGAAACGACGGCCAGATTTACAGAACACTGGATGAGATTAAGGAAAGCGGAACCGTAAACATCGGTGTATTCTCCGACAAATCCCCGTTCGGATATGTGGATGAAAACGGTGAGTATCAGGGATACGATGTATACTTCGGTAACCGGATCGGTGAAGACCTCGGAGTAAAGATCAATTATGTATCCACCGAAGCCGCAAGCCGTATCGAGTATTTAAAGACCGGCAAGGTAGACATTATTCTTGCAAACTTTACCGTAACACCGGAACGTGCGGAAGAAGTTGATTTTGCACTTCCTTACATGAACGTGGCACTCGGCGTGGTATCCCACGACGACAATGTAATTACCGATTTAAGCCAGATCGGTGCAGACGATCAGGTCATCGTTATTTCCGGAACGACCGCGGAAACCTATCTTGAGAAGAACAATCCGGAAATCAAGTTACAGAAATTCGATACTTATGCAGCAGCCAAGAGTGCTTTTGAAAACGGAACCGGCGTTGCATGGGCAAATGACAATACGGAAGTAATCGCATTCGCAACCGAGAACGAAGGTTACACCGTAGGAATTGATTCCTTAGGCAGCGCAGATACCATCGCACCTGCGGTAACAAAGGGTAACAGCACTTTGCTTGACTGGTTAAACGAAGAAATCGTTGCACTCGGAGAAGAGAACTTCTTCCATGCAGACTATGAAGCAACTCTTGTTGACACCTATGGTATTGATTATGAAGATACCCTTGTTGTAGAAGGCGGCGCAATCGGCGGCAAAGCCGTAGACGGACCTGTAGAAGAAAAAGGAACCATTACCGTAGCAGCATCTCCCACTCCTCACGCAGAGATTCTTGCAGAGGCAGGAAAGATTCTTGCAAAACAGGGCTGGACTTTAAAGGTAACCGAGTTTGAAGACTATGTTCAGCCGAACCTTGTGGTAGACAGCGGCGAAATCGATGCAAACTATTTCCAGCATGTACCTTATCTTGACAACTTCAATGAAGAAAAAGGAACCCACCTGGTTTCCATCGCAGGCATTCACTATGAACCCTTCGGAATTTATCCCGGAACCAAGTCTTCCTTAAAGGACATCGCAAAGGGCGATACCATCGCAGTACCGAACGATACCACCAACGAAGCAAGAGCATTACTTCTTCTTCAGGCGAACGGCATCATTAAGTTAAAAGACGGTGCAGGACTTACCGCAACCGTACTGGATATCGTTGAGAATCCTTATGACATCAACATTCAGGAACTTGAGGCTGCTCAGGTATCCAGAGTAAAGGATGAAGTTGCATTCATCGTATTAAACGGAAACTATGCTCTTGAAGCAGGCTTCTCCGTAGGAAAGGATTCCATTGCATATGAGAAATCCGATTCCGAAGCAGCAAAGACCTATGTAAACGTACTTGTAGTAAAAGAAGGCAACGAAGATAATGAAGGCCTCAAGGCACTTGCAGAAGTTTTGAAATCCGATGAAATCAGGGAATTCATCGAAAAGACCTACGATGGTGCGGTAGTACCGTTCGCAGAGTAATAAAAAACGAAAGATCTTTCGTAAGCGAAGTCTCTCCCCGCGGTTCATTTGCCCGGGGAGAGATTCCGGGTAGAAGGAATAAAAATGGCGATTATTGAACTGAAAAACTTAAATAAAACATTTGACGCAAAAAAGAGTAATGTACACGCACTTTCCGATGTGAGCCTTTCGATAGAAGAGGGAGAAATCTTCGGCGTAATCGGTTTGTCCGGTGCCGGAAAGAGTACTCTGGTTCGTTGTATGAATCTTTTGGAAAAACCCACGAGTGGAGAAGTGTGGGTGGACGGAAAGAATCTCTTAAGCTTAAGCGAAAAAGAACTGCGCCTGATGCGCAGAGAAATCGGAATGATTTTTCAGCATTTCAATCTTTTGATGCAGAGAAATGTGCTGGATAATGTCTGTTTCCCTATGGAAATTGCGGGCGTAAAGCGCCGCGAAGCCAGGGAAAAGGCAATGAAATATTTAAAGATCGTAGGTTTGGAAGAAAAAGCCAAAGCCTATCCTGTTCAATTATCCGGCGGTCAGAAGCAACGTGTTGCCATTGCAAGAACGTTAGCATCGAATCCCCGGATTATTCTTTGTGATGAGGCAACCAGCGCTCTCGATCCGCAGACGACGGGAACGATTCTCAGTCTTTTAAAACAAATCAACAAAGAATATGGAATTACAGTTGTAGTTATAACGCATGAAATGCGTGTGGTAGAGGAAATTTGTGACAGAGTGGCGGTACTGAATTCAGGCGAACTTGCCGAAATCGGTCCGGTAAAAGAAGTCTTTCATAATCCGAAAAGCAACGCGGCCAAGAGCCTGCTCTTGGAACGAAGAATCAATCAGATGGGAGTGAATGCAGCCGATGGAATTTAAAGATATGATAACCATGCTTTTAGGCGGTACATGGGATACGCTCTACATGGTTTTAATTTCCACCCTTTTGGGTTATCTGATCGGATTACCGCTGGGAATTCTTCTTACGATCACCGATGCGGACGGAATCCGTCGCAATGTCGTACTTTATAAAATTCTTGATGTAATCATAAATGTTACGCGAAGTATACCGTTTTTGATTCTGTTAATCCTGATTATGCCGTTTACCAAACTGGTAGTGGGCAAGAGTTACGGAACCACGGCAACCATTGTTCCGCTTACCGTGGCGGCAGCACCGCTTATCGCCCGAATGGTGGAGAGTTCCTTAAAGGAAGTGGATAAGGGAGTTATTGAAGCGGCATTCAGCATGGGTGCAGGTTATTTTACCATTATCTGGAAAGTTCTGGTAACGGAAGCAAGAACTTCTCTTTTGGTCGGCGTAACGATTGCACTCGGAACCATTCTCGGTTACTCCGCAATGGCCGGAGTCATCGGCGGAGGCGGACTCGGTGATATCGCAATCCGCTACGGATACTACCGGTATGAAACCGGAATCATGATCATAACGGTCGCGGTTTTGGTCATTCTGATGCAGATTCTGCAATGGGCAGGCATGCTGCTTTCGAAAAAGATAGATAAGCGAAGAGGAAAATAAAAATGAACTGGGAAGTCATCGGTTCTTACCTTCCGCTTTACTGGAAGGCAATGTTACTGACATTACGAATAGGGTGGCTCGGAATTCTGTTTGCGATTCTGATCGGGTTTCTGGTAGCGATTGTACGCTTCTATAAAGTCCCCGTGGTAAGCCGGATTGCGGGTGTGTATATTGAATTCTTTCGGAACACACCACTTCTGGTACAGTTATTCTTTCTGTATTTTGCACTTCCCAAAATCGGGATTCCGATGAATGCGGAATTCACCGGAGCTTTAGGTCTTGCGCTTCTGGGCGGGGCTTATATGGCGGAAACGTTTCGAAGCGGCCTCGAATCCGTGGCAAAGATTCAGACGGAAAGTGCGATGTCTCTCGGACTGAATAAAAGTCAGACGGTTTTGCATATCATTTTTCCGCAGGCATTTTCCGTAAGCGTTCCGGCTTTTGTGGCAAATGTGATTTTTCTTTTAAAAGAGACAAGCGTATTCTCCGCAATCAGCTTAATGGATTTAATGTTCCGTGCAAAGGATTTAATCGGACTTTATTATAAGACGACCGAATGCCTGGTTTTGCTGGTGTTCTTCTATGCGCTGATTCTGATTCCGGTATCCGTACTCGGAGACCGGCTGGAAAGGAGGGTGCGCCATGCAGAATTTGGGGATTGACGTATTGTTTAAAGGAACCAATATGCTGCGCCTTCTGGGCGGTTTATGGGTGTCACTTCGAATCAGTCTGATTGCGGTCGGCTTCAGCATTGTTCTCGGAATTCCGCTTGGAATGCTGATGACAAAGGATTCCAAAATCGTGAAGGCGATTGCGAGACTCTATCTGGAAATTGTCCGCGTGATGCCGCAGATGGTACTTTTATTTATCGTATTCTTCGGAACAACCAGAATCTTCGGATGGAATCTGAACGCGGAACTCGCATCGGTGATTGTATTCAGTTTCTGGGGATGTGCGGAAATGTCGGATCTGGTAAGAGGCGCATTCGTCAGCATACCGAAGCATCAGTATGAAAGTGCAAGGGCGCTCGGAATGAATTCGTTTACGGTATTCTTCTTTGTCATCCTGCCGCAGACATTGAGGCGGCTTCTTCCGACATCGATTAATCTGGTTACGAGAATGATTAAAACCACATCGCTTGTCATGATGATCGGTGTGGTGGAAGTTTTGAAAGTCGGACAACAGATTATTGAAGCAAACCGAAACTCCTCGCCGAATGCGGCATTCGGAGTATACGGAACCGTATTGCTTTTGTATTTTATCGGCTGCTGGCCAATCAGTATGCTGTCAAAGTATCTGGAAAAGAAGTGGAGTAATTCATGAGCAAAAAAGAAGAAATCGTCCGCGTAGATCATATTACCAAACGCTATGAAGAGAATGCCATACTCGAAGATTTTTCGCTCTCCGTATATGAAGGAGAGGTTGTGGTAATCGTCGGACCTTCGGGCTGTGGCAAGAGCACAATCTTGCGTATCATGAACGGTTTGGAACCGGTTCAGAAAGGAGAGGTTACCTACCGCGGAGAGAAAGTCGACGGGAAACTCGGAAGCATTACGAGAATCCGTGAAAAGGTCGGAATGGTATTCCAAAGTTACGAGCTGTTTCCGCATAAAACGATTCTGCAAAACGTAATGCTGGCTCCGGTTTTGGTACAGAAGCGTGACAAGAAAGAAGTAAAAGAAGAGGCGCTTCAACTTCTTTCGAGAGTCGGCCTTTCCGAGAAAAAAGACAATTATCCGAGGCAGCTCTCCGGCGGGCAGAAACAGCGCGTTGCAATTGTGCGGGCACTTTGCATGCATCCCGAAGTCCTCCTTTTTGACGAGGTTACGGCGGCGTTGGATCCCGAAATGGTACGCGAGGTTTTGGAAGTAATTCTTTCGCTTGCCAAAGAAGGAAAGACAATGGTGATTGTAACGCACGAGATGGCTTTTGCGGAAGCCATTGCGGACCGAGTGATTTTCCTCGATGCAGGACATATTGAGGAAGAGGGAACGGCGGAAGAATTCTTCCGTCATCCGAAGAGCGAACGAGCAAAACAATTCTTAAACAGTTTTACATATGACAAGGTGGTACACGAATGAAAAGAATCCTCTGTTACGGAGATTCGAATACCTGGGGACTGATTCCGGGGTCGAATCCGCATCAAAGATATTCAATTGAGAAAAGATGGACCGGAATTCTTCAGAATCTAAGACCGGATATACAAATCATAGAGGAAGGTCTTTGCGGAAGAACCACGGTTTTTGAAGACGCATTAAGACCGGGCAGAAACGGACTCGCCGTGTTGCCGATTCTTTTGGAGAGTCATAAACCGCTGGACGGAGCCGTCGTAATGCTCGGAACCAATGATTGCAAAACGGTGTACAGGGCATCGGAGTATACAATCGGGAAGGGCATCGAACTTTGCTTAAAGGAATTGGAAAAGTATATTCCGTCCGAAAAGATTCTACTGGTTTCGCCAATCCTTTTGGGAGAGGATGTCTGGCGACCGGACAAAGATCCGGAGTTTGATGAACATTCCGTGGAAGTAGCAAGGAAACTGAAGGATGTTTACAAAGAAATCGCGGAAAGAAGATGTACTGCATTTCTTGCCGCAAGCGATTATGTCGTCGCCAATGATGCGGATTGCGAACACCTGGATGAGGAAGGCCATCGGATATTTGCGAAAGCACTTTCCGATGCACTGTCGGAAATTTGGAGGGGTTGAGATGACAATGATACAGGATGTTGCCGATTATATTCGAAGCGGTGAAAGCACCGCCAGGTATTTGGGACTTGAGATAGAACATTTTATTGTGAATGAAGACGGGGACCAGATCGGATTTGATGAAATCAGCAAACTGATTTATGAGGTGGGTACGAAACTCGGGGCGGAGATTCATTATATGGACGGATATCCGGTCGGTTATTATACAGGAACATATTCTACGAGCCTGGAACCTTCCTGCCAGTTTGAAATCAGTATCAATCCATACGGCAGCCTTGAGGAAATTAAAGGAGTTTACCGGGAATTTCGCAATCTGTGGGAGCCGATTTTTTTAGAACGCGGTTACCGGTTTGAAAACGGCGGGAACCTTGCGAAAGTCGAAGAAGGTAGAATTGTTCCGGATCAGATTTCGCTTTCTCCGAAGTCACGGTACAAGTATATGAACCAATACTTTGAGACAAGCGGAAAGTACGGAAAATATATGATGCGGGCTTCCGCATCCACGCAGGTTTCCATTGACTACTCATCGGAAGAAGACATGGTCAGAAAACTTCGTGTTCTGCAAAAGATTTCTCCGATTCTGATGATTATGATGGAGAATAAGAATGTTGAAGATTTTACACTGGATGATGCAACGAAGAGCCATCTTTTGCGAATTCAGGAATGGGATAATCTGGATCCGGAACGTACCGGATATCTGAAGGGTTCTCTGGATGATGATTTCGGTTATAAAAAAATGGCTGAAGTCATTTATAAGACGCCGTTGATTCTTCTTACGGATAACGGCGAAACGATTGATGTCGGCCATTTAAGTGCGGAAGAATTAGTCGATACAAACGTAATCTACGAGAATGAAATCGGGGAAGAACGCAGAAAGAAACTGATTGAGCATTTCATGTCCATGGGGTTCTTCCATTTTCGGGTAAAGAAGTATATCGAGGTTCGCGTTGCGGACAGCGTTCCGATTGAAAAGGCATTGGGATATGCGGCAATTCTGAAGGGAATTGTTTACCGGGATGAGACTCTGAAGTCTTTGGATCAAAGATTATCCGGTGTCCGGACCATTGATGAGATAAACCGGGTTGTCGAAGAGACTGAAAAATACGGTTTGGATGCCGTAATCTATGAAGAGAAAACAGCTGCGGAGTGGGTGAATGAACTTGCGGATATTGCGGCGTCGAATCTGGATGAAGAAGAGGGGAAGTATTTAAACTATGTGCGAACTGTTTGGGGTAACAGCCGATAAAAAAATCAATGTAAATTCCTATCTGCAGAAATTCTTCCGTCACAGCAAAGTTCAGCCGGACGGCTGGGGACTTGCGCTCTTTGACGACGGGAGCGTTTCGATTGAGAAAGAACCGATTAAGGCAAGCGAAAGCAAATATCTGGAGCATCGCCTGCAGGGGAAAATCCAAAGCGCGAGAATGATGGCGCATATCCGTCGTGCAACTATGGGTGAAGTGAATTTCAATAATACACATCCTTTCAGTGCGATTGATGAATCCGGAAGACGCTGGGTACTGGTTCATAACGGTACGATATTTGATGCCCCGGGATTGTCACAATTCCAGTATTCACAGGCAGGAAGCACGGACAGCGAGAGAATCCTTCTTTATATCGTGGAACAGGTAAACCGAAGATTCTTACAGGATCCCTGCGGATTCGATGTGAATGAAAGACTTGCGCTGATTGACGAGATTATTCTTCGGATTGTGCCGGGGAACAAGCTGAATCTTCTTTTGTATGACGGGGATTATTTCTATGTGCATAAGAACGAAAAAGGAACGCTGTAGACCCTGGAAAAACCGGGCATAGTAGTTTTTGCCACAAGACCGCTGGATGACGGAGATTGGAAGGAACTTCCGATTAACCGGTTGCTGGTTTACAAGGACGGAAAGAAGGTATATACGGGAACGCCGCACGAATACGAATACATTTACGATCCGGAACAGATGAAGCATTTGTTCCTGGATTATGCAGCATTGTAACAAAAAGGAAGCAAAAGGAATGATTGAGGGAATTCGTTATGAACATTAACCAGATTCGATATGTATTAAAAGTTGCGGCATCTTCTTCGATGCGTGAGGCGGCGACGGGACTCTATGTTTCGCAACCGGCGCTCTCGGCGAGTATTCGCGAATTGGAAGAAGAACTCGGCATTTTGATTTTTGAAAGAACCAATAAGGGAATCACACTGACGGAGGACGGAAGGGAATTCTTATCCTATGCAAAAAAGGTGGTATCACAGTACGAGGTGCTTGAGGACCGCTATATTTTCGTCGGAAAGGATAAGGAGCAGTTTTCCGTATCGACGCAGCATTATAATTTTGCGATTAAATCGTTTACGAATGTAATCAGAAAATTCGACCCGGAGAAATATGTTTTTTCGATTCATGAGACCAGGACAATAGAAGTATTGGAGAATGTCAGGGATTTCCGAAGTGAAATCGGAATCGTATCGTATTCCGGCTCGAATGAATCGTTGATTAAGAAGCTGATTCGTGAGTATCAGCTTGAGTTTACGCCGCTTATGAGACGCGAAACATATATCTATTTCTGGAAGAATCATAAGCTTGCAAAAAGAAAAAACGTATCGCTTGAAGAACTGAAACAATATCCCTGCGTGGCATTTGATCAGTCCGATGACAGCAATTTCTATTTAACGGAAGAAGCACTGGGAGATTACGATTATGACAAGACAATCAAGTCCGATGACCGTGCAACCACGATGGAGCTGATTGCATCGCTGGACGGATATTCCATCGGATCCGGAATGCTTTCGGAAGAGGATGCGATTCTGAAAGGACTTGTGAGTGTCAAATTAAAGGAAGAAGACCCGCTGATTATCGGTTACATTGTCCGTCGCGGAAGCAAACTTTCAAAGTACGGTGAGGCTTATATTCAGGAAATAGAGAAGTATAAGGAATTGTAAATACTCTGTTTTGTGATAAGAAAAACTTATCACTAACGATAAAAACGATTGAATTTTCAAACCTGTTTATTCATGATAAGATAACCATGTTCCAAGGATAAGGAATGCCGCATAACGAATGCGGAGCTTTTGATTAAAGTGAAAGGAAAAGAAACGACATGAGAAACACAAAACTTCATTCCATGATGATGTGCATGTGCCGCTGCGAGATGATGTATCGAACAGTACAGTTTTCATGCGCTTCTTTGACGGAATGAGTTAGAAATCATTCAATGGGTGAAATCAGGTCATCGGCGCATGCCGATGGCCTTTTTTTGAGGAAAAAATATGAGCGAAACAACAATACATTTAAAAACCGACAGCGACGGGATCGACTGGGAACAGGTTGCGGAAGTTTTACAAAAAAGCGGTTTGTCGGACGCACCCGCGGAAGTTCACAAGAAAGCATTTCAGGGCAGCGGTCTCGTCGCAATCCTCCTTGATGAAGACCGAATCATCGGAGTGGCAAGAGCACTTACCGACGGAATCAGTCAGGGAGCCATCTATAATGTGGCATTGCGTGATGAATACCAGGGACGCGGGCTCGGAAGAAAGTTGATTGAGTCGTTACTGGAACGAATGCAGGGCCAAAACGTAATACTTTACACACACCCGCAGACAGTACTGATGTACGAAAAGTTCGGTTTCAGAAGAGCCAAAAGTGCGATGGAATATTTTCCAATCGATCCGGAACACAAAGCATGGCTCGAAGCCGAGGGATTCTTCTTACCGGAAGGGTTCCGGTTCGCGGATGAATATAAAAGAGAAGATATGAAAGGACCAAGGTGGAGAAAATGAATAAAAGAAATCGCGGTGGAGTGACGGACCGATGTTAACCCGGGAGGAAGCTACACAGGAATCTGAAAAGAAACAATAAACAATTTGAAATAATCCATGAAAGAAATGAGGTAATAAAAATGAGAAATAAGACAATCAGTAAAGTTTTAACAGGAATTCTTAGTGCAACACTGGCACTCGGTCTGCTGACCGGATGCGCAGGCGGCGGCAGCGGAACCGTCGTAACCAGTGAGGAAAAAACTTCCGTGGAAAGCAGCGAAATTGCAAGCGAACCGGTTGAGGTAAGAAAGATTTATGCGGTTACCGGTGCAAGCCCCAGACCGTTTACCTATTATGATGACAACAATGAACTTACCGGTCAGAACATCGAACTTGTGGAGGCAATTTTCGATAAGCTTCCCCAGTATGAACTGGTTTGGGAAGTAACCGATTTCCCTTCCATTTTTGCAGGACTTGATTCCGATAAGTACCAGCTTGGTGTAAACAATTTTGCAAAGAATCCGGAACGTGCCGAAAAATACATTTTCACGGATCCGATCTTCTCCAATGCTTACATTATTGTTTACAGAAAAGGATTGGAACTTCCCGAGAAACTTGATTTCCCCGATCTTGCTGGACTTAAATATGTTGGCCAGACTGCAATCAACGGTACCACCGCAATTGAAAACTATAACGAAGCAAACCCCGATAATCAGATTATTATCAACTACACGGAAGAAGATTTAAATGTTCAGTTGAACGATCTGGAAGCAGGCAAATATGATTTCTTAATCATTGACAAGCCGATGTACTGGGGCTTCTATCAGCCTGAATTCGGTTACGATTTAAACACTGCGGATCTTGCCGGTTACGGTGTAGGAGAAGGTCTTGACAGCTACTTAATCGTAAGCAAGACCGAAGAAAACGAGCAGCTTGTTGCAGACATTAATGCGGCATTGAAGGAAGTAATTCTTGAAGGCAAGTCCAAAGAGTTGAATGAGAAATACTTCGGAGGAGATTATTCACCTTCCTACAACTAGGTTGAATATAGGTTCTTATTAAACGCAGCCCTTCGCGTAACGGTCGGGAGCAATCAAATAAAGGTTGCTCTCGAAAAGAACCGAAACAGAGGTTTAAAAAATGGCTAAACTATTTGATGTAAAATTGGTATTCACGCAAATTCCGGAACTTTTGAAGTATCTTCCGACAACCCTGCTGTTGACGGTTGTCGCCCTTGCAATCGGATTAATTGTCGGTCTTTTGATCGCTTTGATCCGCATGAAGAAGATTCCGGTATTAAACCAGCTCGCAATCGCATTTGTATCGGTTATGAGAGGAACGCCGATTATTGTGCAGCTTTATATCACATATTTCGGAATTCCGATTGCACTGAAGTATATCAATTATTACTACGGAACACATTTTGATATCAACGCGGTCCCCGGTATCGTTTTCGCAATGATAGCACTCGGACTCAATCAATCGGCATTTGATTCGGAAACGATTCGTGCAGCAATTCAGTCCGTTGACCGAGGCCAGATTGAAGCGGCAAAATCCATCGGAATGAGCGGATTCCAGGTGCTGAAAAGAGTGATTCTGCCTCAGGCCGGTGCAGTGGCAATTCTGCCTCTCGGCAATTCCCTGATTGCATTGATTAAAGGAACGTCGCTTGCATTTACCTGTGCGGTTGTGGAAATGACGGCTGCAGGAAAGATTCTGGCAGGAAGAAATTACAGATACTTTGAAGCATACTGCACACTGGCAATCATCTACTGGCTTTTGACCTTTGTTTTGGAACGAGTACTTGCTTTCATTGAAAAGAAAATCTCCATTCCGGAACAGGCTCCCGAAACGGAAAGTAAAAAGCCCGGGAAACTTCCGGAACGTAAGGAGGTGGCAGCGTGAGTTTGATTGAAATCAGAAACCTCAGTAAGAAATTCGGGAAAAACGTAATACTTGACGGAGTTGATCTGGACATCAACGAAGGGGAAGTGGTCGCTATCATCGGACCCTCCGGAACCGGTAAATCCACATTGTTGCGTTGTCTGAATCTTTTGGAAAAACCGGAAAACGGCAGTGTTACGGTTGACGGAAAGAAATATGATTTAAAGACCAAATCTTCCAAAGAAACGCTTGCCTTACGACAGGAAACGGAAATGGTTTTCCAGCAGTTTAATCTTTTCAAACATAAAAATACGCTGGATAACGTGATGGAAGGATTAAGGGTGGTAAAAAAACTTCCGAAGGCAGAGGCAAAAAGAATTGCGGAAGAAGAACTTGAGAAAGTCGGAATGAGCGATCGACTTTATCATTATCCGAGACATTTATCCGGCGGACAGCAGCAGCGTGTTGCAATCGCCAGAGCACTTGCGTTAAAACCGAAACTGCTGTTAATGGACGAGCCGACATCGGCACTTGATCCGGAGCTTGTCGGCGAAGTTTTGATGACCATCAAAAGAGCGGCAAAAGAAGGAAATACCATTCTTCTGGTAACGCACGAGATGGACTTTGTAAGAAATGTGGCAAACAGAATTATTTTTTTAGAGAACGGAAAAATCGTAGCGAGCGGTTCTCCGAAAGAGATTTTCGAGAATCCGAAAAACGATCGTCTGCGTGAGTTTTTGCGAAACATCAATATGTTAAGAACGGCGGATGATTACGTAATTTAAAAAGGGAACAGACAGATTGATTAAGGTTTAAGACAGGCAAATGGCGGACAGAAACAGACTAATTAAAGATTTCCTCGAATTAACGGCCATCGATTCCGTGAGCTTTCACGAACGTAAATTTGCGGATGCTCTGGTTCTTAAATTAAAGGAACTTGGTCTGGAACCGTCCCTTGACGAAACGGGTCGGCTGACAGGATCGGATTCGGGGAATGTATTTGTACGCTGGCAGGGAGAGGAAGATTTAACGCCGGTCCTTTTCTCCGCACATATGGATACCGTGGAACCGGGGATCGGCAAGAAAGCGGTTGCGGATGAAGGAAACGGAGTCATCAAAAGCGACGGAAATACCGTTCTCGGAGCGGATGATGTTGCGGGAATCGTGGAAATCATCGAAGCGGTTCGAATATTAAAAGAAAGCGGAAGAAAGCACAGAAGTGCGGAGTTCCTGTTTCCGGTTGCGGAAGAGGTTTATACAAAAGGCTCAACGGCATTTGATTATTCAAAGCTCCGATCCAAAGAAGCATATTGTCTGGATTTAAGCGGACATGTCGGAGCGGCTGCCGTAAAAGCACCGACGCTGATATCCTTCCGTGTAACGGTTCACGGAAAAGCATCCCATGCGGGATTCGCACCGGAAAACGGAGTCAATGCCATTGCAGTCGCGGCAAAAGCGATTGCGGAAATCCGACAGGGGCATGTGGATGAAGACAGCACCCTGAATATCGGCTCAATAAAAGGAGGCATTGCAACCAATATCGTTCCCGAAAATGTGAAGGTGGAAGGAGAAATCCGAAGTTTCAGACATGAACGGGCATTGGAACTTCTGGAAGAAACAAAGCAGGCATTTGAAAGTGCGGCAGAAGAGAATTCAAACGCCGGAAAAGCACAAATAGATTTTATATATGAAATCCATTTAACTGCGTATGAAAGGAACAAAGAAGAGCAGGTTGTTAAAAGATTTGAGAATGCGACAAAAAGAATCGGTTTAACACCGTCGCTTATATCCACAATGGGCGGAGCCGATAATCACCAGTTTAATAAAAACGGAATCAACGGAATTGTATTATCCTGCGGAATGCAGAAGGTACATACAACCGAGGAATACATAGAAATTGCAGATTTGGAAGCCGGAGCCGATTTGGTGGCGGAACTTCTTTCGGCAGATTTAAAAGAAATCACATAAACAGAAAAAATAGTAACGGAGATTGAAAGCAGTGTCAAACATCGTACCATTCCAAAGCATAGCTTTATTTGAGAATACATTCCGCCATCAGATTAATAAAGAAAGCGGGAAAATAGAAGATCGCAAATTTGTTTTTCAAAAGAAATTCGGAGACGGGCCGGATGATCTTCCGACTGAACCGGACCGTTACAGATTAATCTGGATGCCGGGATGTCCGCACTCCAATAAAGCGGTAATCACACTGAGATTGCTCGGACTCGATAAAGTCATCAGTATAGGGGAATGCGGAATCCTGCGGGATCCGAGAGGATGGGTTTTCTCGGAGGATTTGGGCGAGGTCGATCCGGTTTTGAAAATCCATTACCTGGACGATGCATATCTGAAAGGAGATCCGGATTTTACGGGACGATCCACAGTACCGGCAATTGCAGATGTTACGACGGGTGCGATTGTGCAAAACGAAGCATGGGAGATTCCCAGATATCTGGTAACGGACTGGGAGGCTTTTCACAAGGAAAATGCACCGGATTTATATCCGGAAGCTTTACGTGAGGAAATCGACCGGGTAATTGAATTAATCAAACTTGTAAATGCATATGCATGCGGATTCGCAAGAAATCAGGAAAGCTACGATGAGGGTTATCGAAGCTATTTCAGAATTCTGGATCAGTTCGAAGAAAGGCTTTCGAAGAAACGGTTTCTTCACGGTGATTACATTACACTCTCCGACATCCATCTGTTTGTGGCACTGATTCGTTTTCATATCAATTATCATCTGGTATTCGGGGTGAATAAAAAACGTCTCGAGGATTATCCGAATCTCTGGGGATATACGAGGGATTTGTATCAGACGGAAGGTTTCTACGAATATACAAAGCTTGAAAAAATAAAAGAGCATTATCAGCTCTCGCCGCATATGAGGGCAAAGCTCGGAAACGTACACGGCCTTTTGGGAGTCGGACCGGATAATTCCAAACTGCTGGAAGAAACGGGAAGAGAGAAAATGTCCGGTCATCCGAAGGAAAAATTCATTTTAAAAAATCTTACACATTATCGTCATTCGGATGAAAAAGAGGAAATCGAATATCTGAAGGAAGAGCTTCTGAAACCGATTGAGAATGCGGGAAAAGCGAAATTTCAAACGGATCTGGAACGCTGGGCACATATCGAGGAAGATACGTTTAAGGCGATTGACAGACGTCTGGGTGAAAAGAAATATTTAACCGGAGATGTGGCAAACGAAGCGGATAAACTACTGTATCAAACGCTTCTTCGACATGATGATATTTACTATTATCTGCATAAACTGAATTTTGCCAAAACATACGACTATCCGAATATTGCACGATACGAAAAGGATTTGAAAACCGTAAAAGAGGTGGCGGAGTCGATAAATATTGAGAAAGAAAAAAAGAAAGCCTTCCGGGAGCTTTCTGAGGAAAGAAACCCGTACGGAATTGTATTTGCGGGACCGGAAAGGGATGAGGACTAAAAAATGAGCGAGAACAGAATTCAATTCGGAAAAGTATCCACATCGGAAAATGTAAACGAGATTAGTTCGACGGGTGCTTTTGTCAGACAGAAAAACAGATTTGACACACCGTTTGGAAACAAAGAAGGAGAGCTTCCGGTAGAAGCAAACCGTTACAGACTGATTTGGACACCGCTTTGTCCGTGGGCAACAAGACAGGTAATTGCATTTAAGCTTCTTGGCCTTGAAGATGTCATCAGCGTCGGAAAAGTGGCCCCGGTCAGAACCGAAAACGGCTGGGAATTCTCCCTTGATGAAGGCGGCGTGGATCCCGTGCTCGGCATTCGCTTTCTGCCGGAAATTTATGCAAAGACCGATCCCGAATATACCGGAAGAGCAACTGTGCCGACCATAGTGGATGTGAAAACCGGAAAGGTGGTAAACAATGACTACCATCATTTGACGAATTACTGGGAAACGGTTTGGAAACCGTTCCACAAAGAAGGAGCGCCGGATTTGTATCCCGAAGAACTGCGTAGTGAAATCGATGCACTGAATGAAATCATTTTTAATGAAATCAATAACGGAGTGTATAAAGCAGGATTCGCACAGTCCCAGGAGAGTTACGAGGAAAACTATCACCTTGTATTTCATCGTCTGGATCTTTTGGAAGAGCATCTTTCGCATAACCGGTTTCTGTTCGGAGACCGCCTGACCGATTCGGATATCCGTTTGTACGTAACACTGGCGAGATTCGATACGGCATATTATTTTGCGTTCCGCTTAAATAAAAAGCGAATTCGCGATTATGACAATTTATGGAATTATGCAAAAGAACTGTACAGTATTCCCGCATTTAAGGAGGCTACAGATTTTGATTCCATAAAACGCGGATACCTGCTTGGGTCCCACGCGGAGAATCCTTATCAGATTCTTCCGCTCGGACCGGACAATTCCGTTTGGGACGAACCGAACAACAGGAACGAAAAATTCGGACCGCTCAAATACAAGTATTAAAAGACTACAAATGTAGTTCAAATAGAAGTAATGACAAGGGGAATAAAATGCCGGAGTTAAAAAACATAACCGCCGAAATCGAAAAAGACGGTAGCTTTAAAAGACAAAGAAACAGATTTACAACACCGTTCGGAAAAGAAGAAGGACAGTTGCCCGTTGAGGCGGGAAGATACAGAATTCTGTGGGCACCGGTTTGTCCGTGGGCACACCGTTCCATTATCGTAAGATCGTTGCTCGGCCTGCAGGACGTAATCAGTGTCGGGACACTCGACCCGGTACGTCCCGAAAACCCGAATGACTGGGCTTTCACGTTGGACGAAGGGAATGTCGACCCGGTGCTCGGATATCATTTCCTAAGCGAGGCTTATTTAAAAGCAGACCCGGATTATAAGGGAAGATTTACGGTCCCGTCCGTTGTTGATCTGCAAACGGGAGCGGTCGTGAACAACGACTATTTTAACCTTACAAGGTATTGGGAAACGGAGTGGAAAGAATTTCATAAAGAGGGTGCACCGGATTTGTATCCCGAAGAACTTCGAAGTGAAATCGATGTATTGAATGATATTCTTTTTCATGAAATCAACAACGGCGTTTATAAGACCGGTTTTGCGAGAAGCCAGGAGGCATATGAAGAAAACTGCAGACTGGTATTCAATCGCCTGGATTGGCTGGAGGAACGCCTGTCACACAGCAGATATCTGTTCGGAGACAGAATCACGGAATCGGATGTACGACTCTATGTAACACTCGCAAGGTTTGATGTGGCATATTACAACGGCTTTCGTGTGAACTTAAAAATGTTAAAAGATTATCCGAATCTCTGGGGTTATGCAAGAGATTTGTATCAGACTCCCGGATTTGGAGATACAACTGATTTTGAAGCAATTAAGAAGCATTATCATCTGTGTGCGATTTCCACAAATCCGCTGAAACTTTTGCCGCTCGGGCCGGAAGAAGAGTTGTGGAATACCAAGCACGGAAGAGACAGGGAATACCATTAAGCAATGCGGTATAAAAATAACAGGAGGAAGAAGAAATGAGCTGCTGCGGAGGAAATCAACCGACTTATTCGGTGGAGATTAAAGAAGAAATAGCAAAGGACGGGCGATTTGTCCGTCAGAAAAATGTGTTTACAACACCGTTCGGTAACGGGGAAGGCGAAATTAAGGTAGAAAAAGGACGTTTCAAATTGTACTGGGCGAAAGGATGCCACTGGTCCAACAGAGCTTCGATTGTACGAGAACTGCTCGGACTGGAAGATGTGCTGGATGTACAGATTGTCGGAAGAGAAAACATAAACGGGACCTATGCGTGGACCGTGTACGATGAAGAAGGCAATCCGGATAAGCAGAGCGGATATAAATATCTTTTCGAGTATTATGAAGCGGGAAAACCGGGCTTTGAAGGACGTGCCACGGTTCCGGTCGTAGTGGATCAGATTGAGAAAAAAGCAGTACAGAATGATTATCACAAATTGACCAATTACTTCGAAACCGCATTTAAGGAGTTTCAAAAGAAGGATGCGCCGGATCTTTATCCCGAGGATTTAAGAGATGAGATTGATGCATTGAACGAATGGCTGTTTCCGAATATCAATAATGCGACCTACCGCATGATGTTTTCGAGGTCGTTGGAGGCGTATACGGAAGCGTATGAAGACTTTGTGAAAGCACTGGAGTATCTGGATGCCCGACTGGAGAATAACCGTTTCCTGTTCGGAGACTATGTAACGGACAGCGATGTCAGACTGTATGTTACGCTGGTACGTTGGGAAGTGGCATATTACAGATTCCTCGGTACTTTTGAAAAAGGACTTCGGGGATATAAGAATCTTTGGGAATATACCCGTGATTTATATACGATTCCGGCATTCAAACATAATTCCTATCTGTCGGATATTGCACACGACTACGGTGCAATCGATGAGAGCGGAACTAATTTTCCGTCATTTAATTACAGATACTGGAATGCGGTGGATTACGAAAAGATTTTTTCCGAGCCGCAGAACAGAAGGGATTTATCACTGGATCCGGATCACAAGCTGAAAAAAGCAGAATAGGAAAGCAGACAGTTAAAGGCAGGACAGGAAATGAGTTACGATATCGACACCCGATGTATTCACGGGTTGGAACATAAGAATAAAGATGCAAACAATGCCATCAGTTATCCGATTTATCAGACAGCATCCTTTAGTCATCTGACTCCGGGACATAACCCGTCCGGATTTGATTATTCGCGTGAATCCAACCCGACAAGAAACTATCTGGAAGAAACCGTAAGCTCTTTGGAGGGCGCGTATGATACGGTTGCATTTGCATCCGGAATGGCGGCCATTTCCGCTGCGTTTGAATATTTTAAAACCGGGGATCATATTCTTTGCGGGGAAGATTTATACGGAGGTGTTGTGCGCTTAATTGCGCAGGTCTGTAATAAGAACGGATACGAAATCGAACCGGTTGACACGACGAATCCTGCGGAAGTTGCATCCCGGATAAAGGAAAATACGAGGGCGATTTATTTGGAAACCCCTTCGAATCCGATGATGAAGGTTTCCGATATCAAAGCGATTGCGCAAATCGCACATGAGAACCGGGCACTTCTGATTGTGGATAATACATTTATGACGCCGTATTTACAGAATCCGATTAAAGACGGTGCAGATATTGTGATTCATTCCGGAACCAAGTACTTAAGCGGACACAATGATACAGTTTGCGGATTCTTATGCAGCTCGAACAGGGAGTTGGCGGAAAGATTCCGCCTGCTTTCCAAAACAACCGGAGCAACACTGGGACCGTTTGAAAGCTGGCTGTGTCTGAGAGGAATTAAGACTCTGGCGCTTCGCATGGAACGGCATATAAGCAATGCTGCGGCAGTCCGTGAATGGCTGTTAAAAAGAACGGAGGTGCGGGAAGTATACTATGCGGGCAGCGGAATGATTTCCTTTACCGTGGATTCAAAGGAACGCGCGGAATCAATTCTTAAGAATGTGAATCTGATTATTTATGCGGAAAGTCTGGGAGGGACGGAAAGTCTGATTACCTATCCCGTTGTTCAGACACATCCGGATGTGCCGGAAGAAACCCGTGAAAGACTCGGTATTACGGACAAACTCTTACGTTTATCGGTCGGCATAGAGTCTCCTGCAGACATTATTGCGGATTTGGAGAGTGCATTTGAGAACAGCCGGAACGCTGTGATAGAATAAAGGGGAAAATGCAGAAACAGAGGTAATACGCATGCCCGAAAGAAACCTGGATTTTGATCAAATCGTTGAACGAAGAAATACCAAATGCCTGAAATATGATTTTGCCGAAAAACGCGGATATCCGAAAGATGTGCTTCCGCTTTGGGTGGCGGATATGGATTTCAGAACATCCTCTTATGTCGAGGACGCATTGTGTGAACTTGCAAAGCACAATATCTACGGATATACCAATACGCAGCCGGAAGACGGATTCTTCGATGCGGTTTCCGGATGGATGAAAAGACATCATGGTTTTGATGTGCTTCAGGAATGGCATGTAAAGACCCCTGGCGTGTGTTTCGCGATTGCCAACGCAATTCGCGCGGTAACAAAGCCGTCCGATGCGGTAATCATTCAGGAACCGGTATATTATCCTTTCCGGAACATTATTCGTCAGAACAACAGAAAGCTTGTTGTGAATGAACTGGTCATTGATGTCAATGGACAGTATTTCATGGATTTCGATGATTTCGAGAAAAAGATTACGGATCACAATGTAAAACTGTTCCTCCTCTGTAATCCGCATAATCCGGTCGGAAGAGTATGGACAAAAGAAGAGCTTCTTGCGATAGGAGAGATTTGCAAACGTCACGGTGTAATTGTGTTCAGCGATGAAATCCATTTTGATTTTATCTGGGAAGGAACACATCAGATTTTTCAGGAGGCGGATTCGTCCTTCCGTGAGTTTACCATTACCGGAACAGCGCCCAGCAAAACATTCAATCTCGCGGGTTTGCAACAGTCAAACATATTTATTCCGAATGAGGAAATCCGTAAAAAGTTTGAATGGGAGTATTACGTAACCGGGCTGGATGAGCCGAATGCTGCCGGAATTGCAGCCGCACAGGCGGCATACGAAAACGGTGACGAATGGTATGATGCAGCAAAGAATTATATTCGTAAAAACATAGAATTTGCAGATTCGTTCATTGCAAACGAACTCCCGGGTGTTCGTCTGATTCGTCCGCAGGGAACGTATTTAATCTGGCTCGATTTCAGAGAACTTGGTTTGTCGTCCGATGAACTCGAAGAATTAATTGTTAAGAAGGCAGGACTCTGGCTGGACCGCGGAAGAATTTTCGGACGTGCCGGAGAAGGATTTGAAAGAATTAATGCAGCCTGTCCCAGAAGCGTTCTAAATGAGGCATTAAGTCGCATTAAGAACAATCTGCAATAAACGTAGCAAAACGGAACTATAGAACAATAGAATCAGGATGCCGTGGCCGCAGGAATAGCATAGGTTTCATAGACTGAAGTTGGTGGTTCGAGTCCACCCGGCATTGTTAAAATCAGTGTTTTTTGAAAGAATCCGAACCCAAATTGACTTTTGTTTGCGTAATGAAGCGGATTGTAATATGCTGAAGATACTTAATAACAGAGGTCATAAGGAAAAACAGATGAAAATACTGATTACAAACGATGACGGAATCGATTCGCCGCTACTAAAGAAACTTGCCGTTACGGCAAAGCAGTTCGGAGAAGTCTATGTGGTTGCTCCGGATACCCAAAGAAGCGCGGTTTCCCACGGATTTACCTATACCAGACCGATTACGGTAAAAGAGTATCCGTTCGGAGTGGAAGATGTGAAAGCATATTCCTGCGACGGGCTGCCTGCCGATTGTGTACGTGTGGGAATTGGAAATTTCGTACCGGGAAAACCGGATCTGGTTCTCGCGGGGATTAACCACGGATACAATATCGGCGCGGACATTCAGTATTCCGGAACGGTTGCGGCCGCAATGGAGGCCGCGTTTGTCGGAGTACATGCGATTGCGGTTTCGCAGGGAATTCATAGCGACGGGCGAATCGCGGATACGTACTTGTCGGAGCTTTTAAAGGAATGTATCGAAAAACCGCTTGAGAGAAACCAGGCATGGAATATTAATTTTCCGGATTGTTCCTTTGAAGAATGTAAAGGGATTCAAAGGGATTGTACGGTATCGAAGGATTTATTCTACGATGACGGATACGAAGAAGAAACGAATGCAGACGGCGCATCCTCGTACAGCATTGTGGCAAGACGAATCTGGAAAGCAACGCCCGGAACGGATTTGGCGGCGATTATCGCGAATTATGTTTCGGTTGGAATTGTAAACAATATCGGATAAAAAAATTTTTAAAAAAACCGAATAATATGTTGGACATGTGTTGGACAAGGGGTGTTATCCTTTGGAAAACAAAGCAGATAATCCCTTGGGAGGGCACAAATCATGAAGAAAATATTCGGTTATTTATTGGGATTCATTCTCATTATCGTAGCTGTTAACGCATTCTGCCCCGAGGTGGGAGCGGTATTAAAAAAACATATTCCGGTTGTCGGAAATGAAGTGGTAACCATGGCGGAGGATATTGCAGGAACCGGTCTTGAACAGGCAGGTGTGCAGGCCGAAGATCGTGAGACCGCAAATCGGATTATCCACGATGTGTGCGATTTCATTCATGTCGGATTCGATTATTACGCAACGGAAGATGAAGCGTTGAAGGACCGTGTTACGGCGGATTTTAACGATCTCGTGGCACTCGGAGGCGAAAAACTTGCGGAACTGATTTCCCAGGACTGGTTTGAAATCCTGTAAACGGTTCCCGGTCAAATAGTTTTTTGGAGAAAGCAAATAAGAATACAAAAGGCGGCACTGTGCTTCGGCACGGTGCCGTTTTTGTTATGTACAGAGCTGAGTAAAGAAATTTAGAAAAGTACTTGACGGCTAATTTGGATTAGCCTATAATGAGGCTAATCCAAATTAGCCAAACAAAGTGTGAATCGGGTAACGAACTGTGCAGAAAGGAAAAACATGGATACAAAGCAAAGAATACTGGACGAAGCACTGACACTGTTTTCCGAAAAGGGATATGCCAATGTATATGTGGCGGATATTGCCGAACGCGTCGGCATTAAGGCACCGTCGCTTTACAAGCACTATAAGAACAAGCAGGCGATTTTTGATGCCATTCTCGAAGAGATGAACCGTCGTTTTCTGGAAACGGCAGGCGCACTTCAGATAAACGGAGCGGATGCGGTGGCGGATGCGGACATTTATAAAACCATATCGGAGGATCAGCTGCTTGGTCTCGGAAGAAATTTGTTTTTATACTTCCTGCACGACGATTACACAAGGCGTTTTCGTAAAATGCTTACCATTGAACAGTTTCATGATAAAAGACTCGCGGATGTGTATATGAAGCAGTATGCGGACGATCCGCTTTCCTATCAGGGGATGCTGTTTGGTCTGATGGTTTCGGCAGGTGTTTTAAAAACGGACAATGTGCAGATTATGACATTGCATTTTTACGCACCGATTTACATGCTTTTAACCATTTGTGACCGGGATCCGGAACGTGAGCCGGAAGCGCTGAATCTGCTGGATGCGCATATCCGTCAGTTTAATTCTCTGTATGCAAGAGATGAAGATCAGGTAAATGAAAACAAAAAGAAGACAAACCGGAGAAATAAATCATGAAAATTACAGTAATAAACGGTACCGAAAAACATGGTGTGACATACAGAATGAAGGAAATCTTTCTGGAGGAATTCAGAAATGATGCGGAGATTACGGAGTACTATCTTCCAAAGGATTGTCCGGGCTTTTGCTGCGGATGTACGCAGTGTTTCCGGGAACAACAGCATTTGTGCAAGGATGCAGAGTATGTTCAAAAGATTGAAAAATCCTTACTCGAAGCGGACCTTTTAGTGTTTACTTCTCCGGCGTATGTATTCCATACCACCGGTGCCATGAAAGCAATGCTTGATCATTTCGGATATCGCTGGATGCCGCACAGACCTGCCAAAGAGATGTTCGGGAAAAGAGCCGTTATCATTACGCAGTGTCTCGGTGCAGGCGGCAAATCCACCGCAAAGGATATTAAGGACAGCCTTTCCTGGTGGGGCGTTACCGCAATCAAGGTCATCAGCTTTAAGCTGATGTCTGAAATCGATTGGAATAAAATCGAGGAAAAGAAGAAAGCGGATTTTCAAAAGAAGCTTTCCAAAGTCGCAAAAAAGATGCATGTCATTGACTACACAAAACCGGCACATACAGGCCTTGGTGCCAAGTTTAAATTCTATGCGGTTCGTATGCTTCAGACTAGTCTCGGCAAGCAGAATCCCGAATACACCGATTACAAATACTGGAAAGCGAACGGCTGGATTGATAAGGTAAGACCGTGGAAATAAGAGGAGGTTGGCAGCAGCTGACCTCTTTCTTCATGCCGTTTACCCGCATTTTCATACCGAATACCGATTTTTTATGACAAAATGAAACACAGGGATTAAGATAGAATCATCAAAACGATATGCGCGTATCGGAGGAAAGAAAAATGATTTTTAAATTGAACATAGACAGGGATTGCAGGGAAGAAATCATTGCAAATGTGCATGAACGAACTCCGCTCATAGATAAAATCGAGAGACTGGTTACACAGGACGGAGGTCCGGATCAGCTGACGGGATACACGGAAGACGAAATCGTAATCATTAATATCGGCGATATTGAATGTCTTGTTGTGGAAGACGAAAAAACATTTGCAATCTGCAACGCCGGAAAACGTTATCTGATTCGAAAACGTTTATATGAGCTTGAAGAAATTCTTCCCGAAGAGTTTGTCAAATTAAGTAAATCGGCAATTGCCAACCGCGGTAAAATCGTAAAATTCAAAGTGCAGCTTTCCGGTGCGGTGGATGCGGTTTTTGAAAGCGGAAATGTGGAGTGTATCTCAAGAAGATGTTTTGCTGAGATGAAAAGGAGATATGGATTATGAAAAAGTTTATGAAGGAATTCTGTATAAGAGGACTCATGTTCGCAGCGGGAGGCCCGATGATCACGGCAATCGTATGGTTCTGCTTACAGAAAGCCGGGGTGATCAGTACCCTTACAGTGAATGAAGTGGTAATTGCGATTCTCTCCACAAGCGTGATGGCTTTTATTGCAGCCGGAATCTCCGTGATTCATCAGACGGAAAATGTACCGAAAGCATTCGCAGCACTGATTCAGGCATCGGTTTTGTACGTGGATTATCTGGGATTCTATCTCATAAATGGCTGGATTCCGTTAAACAGAGTCTGGATTTTTACGGTAATCTTTTTTGCGGTATTCGGAATCACCTGGTTCATCATTTATATTTCTATCAAAACGAAGGTTGATAAGATGAATAAGGCGCTGAACCAATAATCGAAAAAACACTGTTTGAAAACTAAGATTAAGGAAAAGGATTATGAATAATCAAAGAAAACACTATTTGGATAATATTCGTTGGGTGGTTACAATTGTAGTTGTTCTTTATCATGTATTCTATATGTACAATGCCCAGGCAATCGCAGGCGTGGTTGGAAAGATTACCAATCTCGACGTGCAGTACTTCGATGCATTTCAATACATGGTTTATCCCTGGTTAATGCCGATTTTCTTTATCGTATCCGGTATCAGCTCCAAACTGTATCTGGATAATCACACCGGTAAGGAATTTGCAAAGGACAGAACAAGAAGACTCCTTGTTCCTACAACAATCGGACTTTTGACATTCCAGTTTCTGCAGGGAATACTGAACATGCAATTAAGCGATGCCTTTGAAACCATGTCGGCTCTGCCGTTTCCCGGAAATGTAATCGGTATCACGATTGCAGCCATTCTTTCCGGTATTGGTGTCCTTTGGTATATGCAGCTTCTGTGGCTGATCTGCATGATACTTCTGTTGATTCGTGTCATCGAAAAAGGGCGACTTTTAAAGGTCGCCGAAAAAACTCCCATATGGCTGGTATTCCTCTTTGCGATTCCTGTCTGGGGAGCGGGACAGATTCTGAATACGCCGATTATAGTTGTATATCGACTCGGCTTTTATCTTGCATTCTTCCTGCTTGGATATTTCGTATTCTCAAGCGAGCAGGTAATGGAGAAGATGAAAAAACTGTTTCCGGTTTTTGCAGGCATTGCACTCGCACTTTGCGTGACGTTTGTCGTACTTTACTTCGGAGAGAATTATGCGGACAAACCGATTAACAGAGGACCTTTGTTTGCGGCGTATGCATACTTCGGAAGCCTTGCGATTCTGTCGGGTTTTGCAAAGTTCTTCGATTTCCGAAATCCCTTTACCGCATGGATGTGCAAACACAGCCTTGGGCTTTACATGTTTCATTATCTCGGCATTTCGGCCGTTGCCTTATTTATAGCAAAGAAGGGACTTCTGCCTGCCGGAGTAATCTATCCGTTAAGCCTCC
>JAEEGL014806575.1_pt1 | contig 29928 bp, 28 predicted proteins | sample 9134231 | NCBI WGS metagenome assembly JAEEGL01 (sample SAMN16246548, study PRJNA631951) | gut metagenome | biome: gut microbiome; feature: rumen; material: fiber-attached | host: Bos | place: Iran: Karaj | collected 2018-10 | reverse complement strand
GGAAGCTGCTCAAGGAGCCTGTTTACATCAGCGACTTCTATCATCGGAGATGTATTTTTTATATCTTCCGTATTCTTTTTAAGGAGCCTCAGCCTTAGGACAAAGAGAAGAAATTCATTGTAGGCAAGGCGCCTTCTGGCCTCTTCCAGATTGTCGGAACCTTTTGGAAAGTGCACTCCCTTAAGAGCATCGCTAAAGCTCATGAGGCCCAGTCTTTCAAGGATATCCACGGGCACAAAGTCAGGGACACTTCCGATGTTATAAAAGGCCTTCTCGACAGATTTCAAAACAGTGTTGTTGGACAGTCCCTTTGTAAGCGGATACCTGGGCATCAGCTTTCCAATAAGCGGAGCATATTCCTCATCCTTGTAGAGCTTGGGGTGGTCCATGTAAAAGATATTACCCTTTTTTCGGACCAGTCCCCTGAAAATATGAGTTGTCCCGGATTTTATCGTACTGGCAAGATATGGCGCATTAAAGAATGTGATTTTTACTCTTCCGGTCTCATCAGCGGCTTCGAAGGCCACAATTGACAGATTCCTCACATATCTCTTGGTAATGTTTCCAACAATAGTGAGCCTTGCGCTATTGACGCAGTTATCCTTCAGCTCTGCAGCGTGCCTCGGAGCCTCAAACAGATCATATCCCCTGGGATAATAGTTGATGAGATCCCCGCAGGTGACTACACCGCACTTTCCAAAGAGCTTGGCAGTCTTTTCCCCGATTCCCTTTAGCTGTGTTATGTTTTCAACAAAATAGTCGTAGTACAATCTGATGTCTCCCCGCCTGTAGTTCTTAACTACAAAAGGAGTCAATGGGGATGATTCTCACTGACTCCTTCTTTCTTTTAACTGTGCTGCGAATATCACTCTGCAGAAACTATGTAGTAATAAATTGGCTGACCGCCATACTGAAGCTCCACATCACACTGAGGGAATTTGGATGAGATCCTCTCTCTGAGGGCATCAGCATCTTTCTCATCTACCTCTTCTCCGTAGTATACGCTGATGAGCTCAAGATCATCATTCATCATCTTCTCCAGCATATCGAAGGTCACATCTGCGATATCGGAACCAACTCCAAGGATACCCTTGTCGCCTATACCCATGAAATCACCCTGCTTGATGGTGACATCATCGATGACTGTATCTCTTACTGCATAAGTCACTTCTCCGGTGTTGACCGTCGACAGTGAATCTGTCATGGCTGCAATATTGTCCTCGGCTGAAACGTCGGGCACATAATTGATAATTGCTGTTATGCCCTGAGGAACTGTCTTGGAAGGCACTACAACGATCTTCTTGCCGTCCTCGGAATCCTCTGACATAATGGCAGCCTGGTTGGCAGCCAGAATAATGTTCTTATTATTGGGCAGTACAATTACTGTATCTGCATTGACCTTTGCAACGGCATCAAGGATATCAGCCGTGCTGGGATTCATGGTCTGGCCGCCCTCAATAACATAATCAACGCCCAGTCCCCTGAATATATCGGCAAGTCCTGATCCCGCACATACAGTCACGAATCCCACATCTTTTCTGGGCTCATCCTTCTTGGGTTCAGGGTCTTTGTTTACCTCGACCTTATCTCCGAGAGGTATATCATCTCCCTGTGAATAGGTGGGTGTCATCTCTGCGGCACCGTTTATCTCTGTCTGGATCTCAGACCAGGAGCCGTCGTTATTTTCATGGAAGAGCTTCTCCCTGTGCTCCATCCACATGTTGTCTATCTTCATATTTGAGAGCTGGCCATACATAAGAGCCCTCTGGATCGCAAGACCAGGGTCATTGGAGTGAACATGGACCTTGCAGATCTCATCGTCAGCCACCATTACAATGCTGTCGCCGATGGATTCAAGGAAGCCCTTGAAATCTATCTCCTGCTTGACGTTGAGAGGCTTGTTCAAAAGAACTATGAACTCGGTACAGTAACCGAACTTGATGTCCTCAGTCTTCTGAGACTCCCTTGTTTCCTTATCCCTGCTGGGGATATCGGCATCTGTTATAGTGAGATCAATTTCTTTGCCCAGGAAACCGTCCCTGGCACCCTTGAGGACCTCAACAAGACCCTGTCCGCCTGAATCAACAACTCCTGCCTGTTTGAGAACAGGAAGCATGTCCGGAGTCTTGGCAAGAACCTCCTCAGCATAGGCAATGACCTGATTGCAGAAAACTTCTATATCATCACAGCCCTCGATCTGGAGTGCATGAGCCTTTTCACTGGCGCCCTTGGCAACTGTGAGGATTGTGCCCTCCTTGGGCTTCATTACGGCCTTATAAGCAGTCTCCACTGCTTTCTCGAAGGATTCAGACAGAACACTCACTGTAATAACGTCGTTTTCCTTGATAACCTTGGTAAAACCACGAAGAAGCTGGGACAGAATAACACCCGAGTTACCTCTTGCTCCGCGAAGTGAACCAGAAGATATGGCTTTACATATTGACTTCATATCTGCATTGTCGCCAAGACTTCCAACCTCCTTGGCTGCGGACATAATGGTCATGGTCATATTGGTTCCTGTATCACCATCCGGCACCGGGAATACATTCAGCTCGTTGATCCATTCCTTTTTTGCATCAAGATTCCTTGCTCCTGAAAGAAACATCTTGGCGATCATCTTAGCGTCTATAGAATTAGTACTCAAAACTTTGGTCCTCCTGATGTATACCTATTAGTCAATTACACGGACGCCTTCGACGTAGATGTTGATCTTTTCGATTTCAAGCCCCGTAAACTCTTCAACTTTGTACTTAACAGTTTCAATAAGATTCTCTGATACAGCTGAAATGCTGACACCGTATGATACTATAACATGGAAGTCAAGCTTAAGCTTGTTGCTGGAATCAAGAGTAACATTAATACCTCTTGTCATGGAGTCCAGCTTAAGGAGACTTACAAGGCCATCCTTCATATTTACATTAGCCATTCCCACGATACCAAAGCACTCCATTGCTACAGCTCCGGCATACTGGGCAATTACTTCATTGTCTATTGAAATATTTCCCATGTGTGTGTTTACCACTGAAGCCTTCATATATAACCTCCTTTATAAACGATCTATAAATAAAAAGCATACCCGCTTCATAGCATACCACATTGTATTATAATCGCAGATGAAAAAAAAAGAAACTATAAATTTTATAGAATTCGCTTGCAAAACAAGATTATTTTTGTTAATATATCAATGTTGCGGAAATTTCTGCAGACAAAAACGAATTAATTACATGGCTTAAGGAGGTGTCAAAATGGCTAAATGTGATATTTGTGGCAAGGGCGTTCATTTCGGAAACAACGTAAGCCATTCTCATAGAAGATCTAACAGAGCATGGAATGCAAATGTTCAGCACGTTGCTGTTAAGATTAACGGACTGACAAAGAGAATGCACGTTTGCACAAGCTGCCTCAGATCCAACAAAGTTGAAAGAGCTTAATCAGAACATCGAAAGCCACTCGGTACTGCCGGGTGGTTTTTTTCGTGTGTTCTAATGATTAAGTCCGGGGCTTTTGCCCCTATCTCAGATTATAAAAAAACATCGAATAAACAACCATGTAATAGAGTGGGGTTATTCGATGTTTTAATATTTAAAGTATTAAATTGAGAATGCAAAGAGCGCGAGTTTGGATATGATAAGTTCCCTTACTATGATGCCCATCCTCTCCTTTTCCTCTGGCTCAATCGTAGTTAGCTCTTCGATTGTATAGACTTTTTCTTTGAATCCTTTTTCGGGTTTAGAGGGATTCTTATAAAGGGATGTTCTTATGCGGGATCTGAGCTGTCTGTATATCTGATAGTCGTAGGTTTCCCTGGTCATGTAGTAGAAATGGCTCTCTAAGGTTGTGTCGTAGTCTACATCATCCTTCAGGTATTTGGTGATAATGGTCTTGAATTTGAAGGGAGCCAGTTCGTTGTTTAGTATCTCGTTATAGTTGTACCTGCAGCCAAAATAGTAACGCTCTATATCCTGCATGTAGTACTTAAAATCATCTTCGTTTACAATGCTGTTCATTTCTCTTTGCTCTCTCCGCTGTCAAGATCCTCTATGTTGTCGCCGCTAAACTTGATGGCGCTTCTTATCTTCTCCTGATCCCAGCCGGTTTCCTCAGCCAGCTCTTCCACTGTCACCTTTCGGCGAAGGTCCTCTGACAGTTCTTTTGCCTTGTCGGCCACCTCCTGAACCAGCTCAAGAACTTTCTGCATTCCAGCGCCCTCAGTCAGATTGTCTTCAATTATCTTCTCCATGGCGTCAAGAAGAAGGCCGTATAAAAAGCCCTCCACTTCCTTTGGTTCACCAACAGCGTCAAGCATTGTCACGCCTCTTGTAAGCGCAAGATTGCCCTCTCCAACAAGGTCCTCAATATAAACGCCCTGCTCAGAGTACATTCTGGCCACATCAACTACCAGCGGCAGATAGTTCTCAATAAGCCTTCCCTGCGCTATCTTGTCTCCGTCAATCGCCGCCATCTGAACTGCCTCAAGCTCACCATCTGACAGTTTGTTCAGATCACCCAGGCTCTCAATATAGTCATTCAGGTAATTCTTTTCCTCTTCCGTGAGGTTCTCATCCACCTCAATGGGCTCATCAACACCGATTCCACGCTTCCCAAGATAGTTATAAACCATATCCAATTGAATCTGGTCTAAACTAAGCTCAGCAAAAGCTTCCTTAACCTGATCTTGAGATATAAGATTATTATTCTCTCTAGCCGTTCTGGTTACAAACTTCAAAATTTCAGCAAATTCTTTTTCCTTATTATCTATGTTTCCCATATACTACGCTCCTATTGTACGTGAACATGTGTAAAGAGATGATCCTGGCAATATTCATAATTACCGTTGCACTTTGAGCAGAATCTGAATTCAAGTTCCGGGTTGGACTCCTCAGTTCTTCCGCAGACTGCGCACTTATGCCTTGTGATTCCTTTGGGAGTGATCTTGGTGTGCCTCTTGAAGTCACTTCTTCGCTTCATCTCGTTGGGCATGAACTTACTGAGCCTTCCTGTCTGGGAATAGAAAATCAGCAGGTTGATGAACTGGAACAGAATGACAAAGAATATTGGGTAAGCGCCCTGAATAAGTCCGTAGAAAATTGCCTCAAAGCCCAACACAGCTGCGTAGAAAATACCAAGCCACTTAACCTTCACAGGAATTATGAACATTAGAAGGAGCTGCAGATCAGGGTAGCTTAAGGCAAATGAGAGAAAAACTGCCTGCTGCAGGTAATACGTACTGAATACACCCGCGTAAGAAGCCGAAAGAACCCTCACGTAGTCCTGGTTGCCGCCTGCCATGATATTGAATACGATAAGTGATATAAATGCCGAAATGATGATAAATAGAATTCCACCAAAAATAAACACATTATATCTGAATGTACCTATGGTCCTCTCCATGGTGGTCCCGATAAAATAGTACAGGTACAGCGTGATAAAAAGCCATATACTTGCAGCTCCCGGGGGAATCAGCACCCATGACACCAGTCTCCATATCTGCCCGTGCAGTATCAGATACGGATCCAGAGTAATATAAGACGTAAGTCCCGTCCTTGATGAAAAAATCTGCAGTATGTATCCTACAATATACAGCCCAATGATATAAATGGTCAGATTATTTACCGCATATCTTCCAAACTTTCTCTCAAGCTCATTCATAAAATTATTCATACAAATCTCCTCACAAACGTTTATGCCACATTTTAACATTTGACAAATACATTGTAAACAATCTGCATAGAATACGCCACTTTATCAAACGGATTATCTACTTATTAAATAATTGAATTTTGCCACCCCCTGCTATATAATCATTTAGATTGTCAACAAACATATTTTTTAAGTGATTCAATTAGGGGCAAAAGCCCTGCATTACAAGAGGTTGTTATGATTTCAAAAGATTATACGCTTGGAATCGACATTGGTTCCACAACTGTTAAGATTGCTGTATTAGACAGGGAGCACAAGATTGTCTTTTCCGATTACAAGAGACATTTCGCCAATATCCAGGAGACCCTGGCTGATCTGCTTAAGGAAGCCCAGGGAGAGCTTTCTAACATTACTCTCCACCCTGTTATCACAGGCTCCGGCGGACTCACTCTTGCCAAGCACCTGGAGGTGCCCTTTGTGCAGGAAGTTGTGGCAGTTTCCACTTCATTAAAAGAGCTGGCACCAAAGACAGATGTGGCTATAGAGCTTGGTGGTGAGGATGCCAAGATCATATATTTTGAGGATGGCAATGTCGAGCAGCGTATGAACGGAATATGCGCAGGCGGTACAGGTTCCTTCATTGACCAGATGGCATCTCTCCTTCAGACAGACGCCACAGGTCTAAATGAATATGCCAAAGGTTACAATTCCCTCTACACAATCGCTGCCCGCTGCGGAGTCTTTGCCAAGTCGGACATACAGCCCCTCATCAATGAGGGTGCCACCAAGGAGGATCTGTCTGCTTCTATTTTCCAGGCAGTTGTAAATCAGACCATCTCAGGTCTTGCCTGTGGCAAACCCATAAGGGGACACGTGGCTTTTCTGGGTGGTCCCCTGCACTTTTTGGATCAGCTGAAGGCAGCCTTCATCAGGACCCTGCATCTTGATGAGGAGCATACTATAGAACTTGATAATTCACATCTTTTTGCAGCAATAGGCTCAGCCTTAAATGCCAGTGAAGATGTCTTTTACACCATGGACGACATGGTTTCAAAGCTGTCCCACAAAATAGCGATGGACGCCGAGGTCTCACGTCTGGATCCTCTTTTTGTCAGCGAGGACGATTACAGGACCTTTAAGAACCGCCAGGACAAATACCGCGTTAAGACCAGGAAGCTGGATAACTACGTAGGCAACGCATTCCTAGGGATTGATGCCGGTTCCACCACAACCAAGTGCGCACTCATAAGTGAAGACGGAGATCTTCTCTATTCATTCTACTCCAGCAACAACGGAAGTCCCCTGAAGACTGCCATCTCCTCAATTCAGGAGATCTATAAGCTGATGCCCGAGGGAGTACGCATAGCAAGGGCCTGCTCCACCGGTTACGGTGAAGCTCTTCTAAAGTCAGCCCTACTTCTGGACGACGGCGAGGTTGAAACAATAGCCCACTACAACGCTGCAGCCTTCTTTGATCCCAAGGTTGACTGCATCCTTGATATCGGTGGACAGGACATGAAGTGTATCCATATCAAGAACGGCTCCGTTGACTCAGTTCAGCTCAATGAGGCCTGCTCATCGGGCTGCGGCTCCTTCATAGAGACCTTCGCCAAGTCCCTTGACTACAGTGTTCAGGACTTTGCCAAGGTTGCTCTCTACGCCAAGTCCCCTGTAGATCTGGGAACAAGATGCACAGTGTTCATGAATTCCCGTGTAAAACAGGCACAGAAAGAAGGTGCCGATGTAGCTGATATCAGCTCCGGACTTGCATATTCTGTAATCAAGAACGCACTCTTTAAGGTAATCAAGGTCTCCGACGCCAAGGATCTCGGAGAGCACATCGTTGTTCAGGGCGGAACCTTCTACAACGACGCTGTTCTTCGTGCTTTCGAGATAATCTCAGGGGCTGAGGCAATAAGACCTGATATCGCAGGTATCATGGGCGCCTTTGGTGCTGCTCTCATTGCCAGGGAGCGCTTTTCCGAAGTAGACGATTATAAGACTACCATGTTATCAATTGACCAGATCAACAGCCTCAAGTACTCCACAAGCATGACCACCTGTCAGGGCTGCACCAACCACTGCAGACTCACCATCAACAAGTTCACAGGCGGCCGTCAGCACATCTCAGGCAACAGATGCGAAAGAGGAATCGGCAAGGTCAAGAACGCTGATAATATTCCAAATCTCTTTGACTATAAATACAAAAAACTGTTCGGATATGAGCCACTGGACGCAGACAAGGCCCCAAGGGGAACCGTAGGTATTCCAAGGGTTCTGAATTTTTACGAGAACTATCCCTTCTGGTTCACATTCTTTACCAGGCTGGGCTTCCGTGTTGTCCTGTCACCAAGGTCAACCCACCAGATCTATGAGATGGGAATTGAGTCAATCCCAAGTGAGTCAGAGTGCTACCCTGCCAAGATTTCCCACGGTCACATCGAGTGGCTTATCAGGCAGAAGGTTGACTTCATCTTCTATCCGGGTCTCTTTTATGAGCGCCAGGAAGTAGAAGGTGCCACCAACCACTACAACTGCCCCATTGTCACATCATACTCTGAGAATATAAAGAATAATGTCGAGTCCATTACAGAGGGCAAGATGAAGATGCGCAATCCATTTATGGCCTTCACCAGCCTTCAGACTGTAACGGATTCCCTTGTAAAAGAATTTTCCGAAATCCCTGCAGCAGAAATTATCGAGGCTGCAAAAGAGGGCTGGGAAGAAATGGCCAATGCCCGCAGGGACATTCAGTTAAAGGGCGAGGAAACCCTTAAATGGATACAGGAGAACGGCAGACACGGCATAGTTCTTGCAGGAAGGCCCTACCACATCGACCCTGAGATCAACCACGGTATACCGGATATGATCTGCTCCTACGGCGTAGCAGTTTTGACAGAGGACTCCATTTCACATCTGGGCAAACCCGAGAGACCCCTCATTGTCTCCGACCAGTGGATGTACCACTCAAGGCTCTATGCTGCAGCCAGCTACGTAAGGCAGCGTGACGACCTGGATCTCATTCAGCTCAACTCCTTTGGCTGCGGACTTGACGCAGTCACAACTGATCAGGTGAATGACATCCTCTCCGGCTCTGACAAGATCTACACCTGCCTCAAGATTGATGAGGTAAACAGCCTTGGAAGTGCCAGAATACGTGTGCGCTCACTGCTTGCTGCCATCAGGGTCCGCAAAGCAAAAAAACAGCCCCGAACAATCAGGTCCACTGCCAACAACAGGGTTCTCTTCACAGAGGAAATGAGAAAGAAATACACCATACTCTGCCCTCAGATGTCACCCATTCACTTTGACATCTTAGAGCCCGCTTTTTCAGCCTGTGGCTACAACTTTGTCGTAATGCAGAATGACAACAGACACGCCATAGACATGGGCCTTAAATACGTCAACAATGACGCCTGCTACCCCTCTCTGTGGGTTGTTGGCCAGATAATGGACGAGCTCCACTCAGGTAAGTACGACCTCAACAGGACCGCTGTTATCATGTCCCAGACCGGAGGCGGCTGCAGAGCCACCAATTACGTTGGCTTTATAAGAAGAGCCCTCAAGAAGGCCGGCATGGAACAGATACCTGTTGTGTCCCTCAACCTCTCAAAGCTTGAGTCCAATCCGGGCTTCCACCTCAACTTTGAAATGCTTCAGAGAGCTGCTTACGGCGTTGTGTTCGGCGATATCTTCATGAGATGTGTCTACAGGATGAGGCCCTATGAAGTAAGGGAAGGCTCCGTTGACGAATGCCACCAGAAATGGCTGGAAGTCGTAAAAGAATTTGTCACCTCAAAGCATTTGAGCTTTGCTAAATTCCAGAGACTGTGCCGCGAGATAATTGAAGACTTTGACAAGATTGAAATTTCAGATATAACCAAACCACGGGTAGGCGTAGTCGGCGAGATCCTTGTAAAGTTTGCCCCTGCGGCCAACAACCACCTGGTAGAACTCCTTGAATCAGAGGGCGCTGAGGCTGTAGTTCCGGACCTTATGGATTTCATGCTCTACTGCTTCTACAACCAGATCTACAAGGCCAAGGAATTCGGAACCTCCAAGAAAGCTGCTGCTCTCATGAGAGTCGCCATCTGGGGAATAGAAAAGCTCCGGGGCGGAGCCACCAAAGCCTTTGAAAAGAGTGTTCATTTTGATCCGCCCACCAGCATCTACAAGCTTGTAGAATATGCCCAGCCCATTGTATCCATCGGCAACCAGACCGGTGAGGGATGGTTCCTTACAGGCGAAATGGTTGAACTTATAAAGGAAGGGGCAACAAACATTGTCTGCACTCAGCCCTTCGGCTGTCTTCCAAACCACGTTGTAGGCAAAGGTGTCATCAAGCAGATGCGCAAAATGTACCCCGGCTGCAACATAGTAGCCATCGATTACGACCCGGGTGCCTCAGAAGTAAACCAGCTCAACCGCATCAAGCTGATGCTCTCTACTGCACAGAAAAAAGTCAATGAAAATGCAAGTTAAAAAAACGCCAGGCTCATTTGAGCTTGGCGTTCAGTCTTTCTATGGCGTCTTCGTGTCGCTGTATTGCGTAGGTAGCAGATTTTATCTTGAGCTCTATGGCCATTATCTTGCCATGGATCTCATTGCATTTTGTGTAATAGTCCAGGATGCTCTCATCCTCCACCTCAAGGAATTTATCCGCTATGCAGCCCGGAAGTACGAATTTCTTGACCACATCGTCGAATTTAACTTCAATATATTTGCCATCCTGCCCCGTAACAACGCCTTTTCCAAATTTCTTGTGAGAAACATTCATCTCAAGGGCCGACTTGTCACCGAGAGCCCCTTCTTCCTTTTTCAGGGCATCAAGTTCAGCACTCAGCTGATCCTGCTGCGCGTGCAACTCCTCGATCTGCTTGGTGTTCTCATCAAGCATTTCCTTGGTCTTCTTGGTGGGTTTCTTCTTAAGATCAGGGGTCTTTACTTCTAAAGCGTCATCGTTTTCAATGTTTAGAGGCATAGGATGTTTCTCCTTTATGTAAATTAACGACTTAACAAATATATTTTAACTTATTAAAATGAAAATTACAACTCTGTTGTAATGCCCCCTTTTAACTCCACGGACTTATCATCCACCTGAAGCCAGACACTTTTTAAACTTGGATTATACGCAAAATCCCCATTTACAGAGACCTGAACACGTTTTACAGCATCCAGATAATCCACGATCTCAATATTTGTGGCGTACCAAATATCCGATTTGTTTCCAATCTTTTTAGAAAAATTTTCGATTATTTCAAAATTATCTTCCTTGACGAACTCGTAGCTGTGCCCCCATACATAAAGCATATAGAGGTACTGTGTCTTGTTAAACTTAATAAAGTCCTCATAAAGGTTCTCAAATGAGGGATCCGCATGGTGGCAGGTGGGATTCCACCGAAGGAAGTCTGATGGCATCTCGTATCCATGGGTTGACTCTATGGTCCTGGCATGAACTATACCGCAAGCCCTTAGTACATCAACCACCTCCTGGGAGACCGAGCCGTTGGGATAGGCAAAGCCCCTGACAGTATATCCCATCACCTCTTCCAGACATCTCCTGTCCTCCATGATCTGACTGACTATCTGATCCCTTGGGCATCTGGCCAGTGTGGGATGGGTATAGGCATGGCAGGCCACCTCATGGCCCTTATACAGTTCTTTGTACTCAGACAGAGGGATCCTCTCATCATAGTCATTTACAAATGGATCTTCCGTCATACCCGAATTCACATTGAAGGTACCCTTGAGACCGTACTCGTTGAAAAGAGCTACCAGCTCCCTGTCAGGCACCTTCCCATCGTCATAACTAAGTGTCAGTACCTTGTGTTTTCCGCCGGGAAACTGGGTGTATATTTTACGTAGCTTTCTTCCCTCAGACATAATTGCTCCTCTTATAATTTCTTGGTCAGGTCTTTTGAGGCCAGACTCCTCTTTTCCTCATCCAGGATCTGTCCCCACTTGTAAGGCGTATTCTGGTATACATAGTAATTGAGCCAGTTGGAATACAGATTGTTGGCGTGGCTCCTCCATACAAGGTCAGGAGTGAGCTCCGGATCATCATCGGGATAATAGTTGACCGGAACCTGAATCTTGAGGCCCTTACTCAGGTCCCTTTTATATTCAGCGTCCAGAGTTAGCCTGTCGTACTCGGCATGACCCATGACAAATATCTGGCTTCCGGACTTGTTCATGCACAGGAACACACCAGCCACCTTGGATTCGGCCAGGACCACCAGGTCCTCACAGTCGTGGATCTTCTGGGTAGGTGTCTCAGTATGCCTGGAATGAGGCATTACAAAGACATCGTCAAATCCCCTGACAAGGGGCACCTTCCTGTTCATGACCCTGTGTCTGAAGATGCCGAACATCTTGTCCTCCAGGGCCTCCTTGTCAATTCCGTAATGATAATATATTCCGGCCTGGGCTCCCCAGCAGATATGGAAGGTGGAGGTCACATTTGTCTTGGACCACTCAAAGACCCTGCACAGCTCATTCCAGTAATCAACCTCTTCAAAAGCCATCTGCTCCACAGGTGCACCTGTAATGATGAGTCCGTCGTAGGTGTTGTCCTTAAGCTCATCAAAGGTGTTGTAGAACCTGTTCAGGTGGTTGGGTGATGTATTTGATGAATGATGGGAACTCATCTGCATAAATGAAACATCTATCTGCAGCGGGGTGTTTGAAAGGGAGCGAAGGAGCTGTAGCTCAGTGTCCTCTTTTAAGGGCATCAGATTCAGTATGCAGATCTGCAGGGATCTGATATCCTGGTGCATGGCCCTGTTCTCATCCACCACAAAGATATTTTCTTTTTCGAGTATGTCTCTGACCGGTAAATCATTCTGAACTTTGATAGGCATTTTTGTCACCTCTGCTATGTTATTTTTTATTTTATCATTTCAAGGAATTCTTTTTCATCTATGACCCTTATCCCCAGCTCACCTGCCTTGGTCAGCTTGCTGCCTGCAGCCTCTCCGGCGAGAACCAGGCTGGTCCTCTTAGAAACACTTCCTGTGGCCTTTCCTCCGTTTTTGACAATGAGCTCCTCGGCCTCTTTTCTGCCAAGAGTGGGAAGTGTTCCCGTTACGACAATGGTCATGCCCGCCAGCTTGTCTGAGGAGCCTTCCTCCCTTACAGCCTTCATATTGAGGCCGCTTTCCCTAAGGTCATATAAAAGCTGGAGATTGCCCTCATCGTGAAAGAACTCATACAGGTCTCCTGCCGTTGTTTCTCCGATATCAGGTATGGCAATGAATCCATCCCTGGTGACCTTAGTCAGTTCCATCATATCGTCAAAGTGCTTCATTATCTCTCTGGCAGTGGACTTTCCAACATTCCTTATGGCAAGGCCTGTGAGAAGCCTTACAGGGTCATTTTCCTTGGATTTCTCAATCTCATTAAGGAGCTTGTCAGTATTCTTTACCTTGCCTATCAGCCCCTTTTCAATAAGCTCATCCCGGTGCTCCCGAAGATGATATATGTCGGCATAGCTCTTTAAGTAACCGTCACCCACCAGTGCTTCTACAAGTGTATCACCAAGTCCCATGATATTCATGGCATCCCTTGAAGTAAAATACGCAATTGTTCTCACAATCTGGGCAGGACAGGTGGGGTTAATGCATCTTATATCTGCGGTGTCTGCTTCCCTCACAAGCTCTCTTCCGCATACCGGACAGGTATCCGGCGCTTTATAGACCACTTCAGGCTCCTTTACGCAGCCGTTGAGCTTGGGGATGATCTCCCCGCTCTTAAAAAGTCTGTACTCGCCGCCGATTCCAACCTTCATCTCATTTATGTAATCCTGATTGTGAAGGGTTGCCCTGGATACACTTGTGCCGCACAGCCTTGCAGGCTTGCCTGTCTCCCTGTCGTGAAAGCTGCCTGTAAATGTGAGTTTCCCGGTCCTTCCCACATCAACCAGGATCTCATCCATGACAACAATCCTCTCCTCAGGGGGGTACTTGTAGGCGATGTGCCCGCTGGAGTACTTGGAGCCAGCAGGGAAATCGTCTCTCCACCTGGTGTTGTCCACCTTGATAACTGCTCCGTCCAGGTCAAATTCCAGGTCTGTGCGCATATTTCCTATATCATCAATAGCCCCGGCTATCTCCTCGCTGCTCTTACAGAGCCTGTGGTATACCACTTTTACCCCGGCTCCTTCCAGCATATCAAGGCCCCTGACATGGGACTCCATAAGCTCCTGCGGTCCGTCCTGTATGTTAAAGACGAACATCTTAAGGCCTCTTTTCCTTGTTATCTCCGGATCCAGCTGGCGAAGAGTTCCTGCCGCAAGGTTTCTGGGATTGGCAGCAGGCTTTTTGTCATTCTTTTCCTGCTCGGCATTGAATGCCTCAAAGGCCTCGTGTGACATGTAGACCTCACCGCGAAGCTCAAGATAATCCCCAGGAAGATCAATTATCCTCTTAACATCCGGAATCATCAGGGCATTTTCCGTCACATCCTCGCCTATGAGACCATCTCCCCTTGTCTCAGCCAAAGTCAGGTGGAGCCTGCCATCACTTTCATCCCTGCTGTATCTCAGGGTCATGCTAAGGCCGTCTATCTTCTGCTCCACAGAAAAGCATGCATCCGGATGAAGGCCGTGCACCTTGTCCACCCAGGCGGTAACATCTTCCTTGGTGAACACATCCTCTATGGAGAGCATGGGGACATTATGAGTTATCTTTACACCCGCTTCCCTCTTGGCAACTCCGCCGATTATCCTGCTGGGGGAATCGTCCGCAATCAGATCCGGGTTTTCCCTCTCTATTTCCTTGAGCCGTAGCATCAGCTGATCATATTCATAGTCAGTGATCTCAGCCTCGTTCTGATTGTAATAAAGATCCATGTGATGCTTAATGGTCTTTACCAGCTCATTATATTCCTGTTTTATTGTCTCTTTTTCCATTTCGCTTCTACCCCAAAATCCTTTTTTCAAAAGAGCTGATTGCTCTTTATTATGTGAAGTCTGTAGCTGTCTCTGGCTCAGATTCCCGCTGCTTTCATGAGTCTTTTGACGTCATTCTCATCAAGAACTGCGTACTCACCGGGCTTCAGATCATAGTTAGGAAGCTCTACTGTCATGACCCTTACCCGCTTCAGCCTGACGACCTCTCTTCCAAAGGCAGCACACATCCTTCTTATCTGTCTGTTGAGGCCTTGTGTGAGGATTATTTCAAAAGACCTGTCTGACATGCGCCTTACCTGGCAGGGCCTTGTCTTTACCTCCAGCTCCTTAAGATAAACGCCCCCGGCCATACCCCGGATAAAGGCATCGTCAATATCCCTGTCAACTTCGACTTCATACTCCTTTTCATGGAGTTTGCTGCCCTTCATCATGGCATCAATAAGCTTCCCGTTGTTGGTAAGAAGAAGGAGCCCCTCTGAGTCCTTGTCAAGTCTCCCGGCGTAGGTGACTCTTACAGGATAGTCTATCTCATCTATTACTGTCCTCTCGGCATGGGAGTCCTTCTCGGTACATACAACGCCTACAGGCTTGTAATAGGCCAGGACAACGGTCTCCTCCTGCTTTTTAAGTATATCACCATTGTAGCTGACAGTATCGCCTTCTTTTACCCGATCTCCAAGAGATGCCACTCTGCCATTTATAAGTATCCTGCCAGCTTCTATTAATTTGTCAGCCTCCCGTCTGGAACACACTCCACAGGAGGCAATAAACTGATTCAGCCTCATCTGTTGCCCCAAAAATTCCCTTATAATAACAGAAACGGCCAAATATGACCGTTCCTTTATCACTCATACAAATATTATTATACCACGTACATTGCCCAGGATGTCATCTGTCTGTTTATCAGACCCTGGAAAGAGTCTCAATGGCATTATCCGCAACAATAAGCTCGCTGGCTTCCCTGATGTGAGCTATGGTATTGGGATTGCTGGCATGAAAGCTTCCAAATTCATAGGCCATTGTAAACAGCGCGGAAAAAAGCTTTGGATCCTCCTCCAGTCTCTTTATATCAAGATAGTAGATACCTCTGGTGGCATCCTTGAAGACTGAGCTTGAAATGTTAAGTGTCTTGGGTGCCTTTCTGCAGAAGGAAATAACCGTGGAGAGATCATTAAAAGTGAAAATGTACTCGTGGAATTTGAGTCTCCTGGCATTTCTCTCTTTATCTGTCTGCTTGGCAGGAGTCTTTGCTCCGGCTTTGCTCTCTGCATTACCTTCAGCATTGTTCTCGGTACTCTTTGAGGCAACTTCCCTGACCTGGCTGGTGAGCTGCCTTAGGCTCTTTAAGTACTCATTGAGCCTGTTGAGTCTCTCCTCATCAACGGAATCTCCGATATCCTCCAGAACACTCTTGGGAATCTTGATACCGGCCTTCTCCGTCAGGTTCCTTATGATCTCACCGATTGATGCCGAGGCATTCTCCGAAAGTGTGAGGGAAATCGAATGATCCGGAAGCACTGTTATCTGCATGGGCATAAAGGATCCGGTTGGTTTGTAATCAACCTCCTCCTCGGCCTTCCTCATTACTTCATGAAGAAATTCCATGGCCTCCTTTTTCTTCTCAAAGAGGTCCTCAAGCTTGATGCCCTGTTCATCCATATCATCTTCTGTGATAATGCAGGTTATTGTATCCTTATTTATTCTCTTAAATTCCATACTTGTCCTTCTTGAAATCACAAACCAGTTTACACGATTGCTGTATTATACCACAATCAACAGATTCTTGGTAGTCCTTCGCCGTACATGGGACCAACAATGCGTCTTCCACCGATTTCTGTTATCACTGACAATCTGCATTCACTCTGCCCATCAGCAGGCTTACTTACAGTTCCTATAACGCTGGCATTCTCGCCATATCTGGATGATCTTATAAGTGAAAGAGCTCTATCGGTATCGTTGCTGTCGACAGCAATAACCATCTTGCCCTCATTTCCCATATACATGGGATCCAGTCCAAGAATCCCGCAGAAATCCTTAACCGCAGCGGATACGGGAATATCTTCCTGCACCAGCTCTATATCACACCCGGAAGCGCTGCAGAATTCCAGAAGGACTGTGCCCAGGCCGCCCCTGGTGACATCCCTCATGGCATGGATCTTTACCCCGTTGTCCAAAAGGGCTCTTACCATGCATAAAAGAGGCGCATTGTCGGATTTAATGTCAGACTCTATGCCCATTCTTTTGCCAAGGATCGCAGCGTGATGATCCCCAAGATTTCCGGAGACTATTATCCTGTCCCCGTCCATAAGCCTGTGAGGTCCCGGAACCTCAAGATCATCATCGATAAAGCCAACGCCTGAAGTGTTGATGATAAGCCCCGGGTCACCGCCCTTATTCTCAATGACCTTGGTATCTCCGGTAACTACCATGACTCCGGCTTCCTTTGCAGTCTCAGCCATGGAAGCGATCACTCTGTCCAGGACTTCAATATCAAGTCCTTCCTCAAGGACGCATCCACAGGTAATGTACTTTGGTCTTGCACCGCTCATCAGAAGATCGTTGACGGTCCCACAGACTGAGAGCCTGCCGATATCACCCCCGGGAAATTCAATGGGGGTCACAACAAAGCTGTCGGTGGTCATGGCTATTCTTCCAGCTCCGGGAAGCACAGCCGAATCCTCAAGTCTTGACAGATATTCATTTGAAAAGTGTTTGGAAAAGACATCATGGATAAGCCTGGAGGTAGAGTCCCCGCCGCTTCCATGGGCCATTGTTATCTTCATTTCTTATATCTCCCTGATACAAAGTAGTTATAGCAGCTTCCTTCAGTTGAAACCATGCACGCGCCGTGGGCATCATCCGGCGTACACTTTTTGCCAAAGAGCGGACATTCGTCAGGTCTAATCCTTCCCACCAGAACCTTTGAGCACTGGCACCCGGCCGGTTCATGGTCCTCATCCAGATCCCTTCCACCGGCGTCGTACTTTGCATATTCGCTCCTGAGTACCATCCCGGAGCCCTTTATTTTGCCCATACCGCGCCAGGAGGCATCTGCAGGCTCAAAATATTTATTCACTCTTTCAGCTGCAGTTATATTGCCCTCATCCGTAACTACGCTCTTGTAGAGATTCTTGAACCCGACCTGGCCCTTCATTTTTACCAGTGCATAGATTGTCAAAAGAAGCTGTTTTGGCTCAAAGCCGGATACAACAAAGGGGATCCCCAACTCCTCGGAAAGCTCTTTAAATTCATTGGCACCTGTCACAACAGATACATGCCCGGGAGCTATAAATCCGTCTATATTCCCTTCATTCCTGACTACCCACCTGATAACCTCAGGCATGGTCTTGAGGGATGTAACAAGGCGCAGATTCTCTATTCCCTGTCTGATTGCTTCGTCAAGTAGCAGTGCATATACAGGAGCTGTGGTCTCAAATCCTATTGCAGCAAACACATAGTTTGTGGATTTGTCTTCTCTGCAGAGCGCTATGGCCTCCATTGGGGAATATACCATTTTTACCCTGGCTCCCTCAGCCTTTGCGTCCGAGAGCGACTGGCAGCTTCCCTTTACCCTTATAAGATCACCAAAGGTAAGAACGCAGGTATTGTCTGTTTTGGCCAGTTCCACAAGCCTGTCTATAACTGCTGTCACTGTGACGCAGACAGGGCACCCCGGTCCTGAAATAAGCCTTATCCTGGGTGATAACATGGATGGGATTCCGCTCTCGGAAATGGCAGCTGTGTGGGTTCCGCACACCTCCATTATCCTGACTTCCTCACCATCGTAATTCTTTAGTTCATCTATTATTTTTTTCAGGTCATTTGCTGGCATTTATGCCTCCAGATCCTCAATTTCCTTGAACATTTCCTCAATCTCGGCAGCGGTATCTTCATCCATGGTCTGAATGATGCAGCCAGCATGAACGAGAACCTTTTCTCCAACCTTGACTTTAACAAGTCCGGCCTCTGCCTTCACAATATTGCCCGAGAAATCAACCGTAGCGGTCGTTCCCTCCAGCTTCACTACTTTACCTGGTAATGCAACGCACATATTTACTCCTTATATCTAATTATGTAGTCCGGGGCAAAAACCCTGGCCTGTGGGTGTTGTCGGCAACATTTGCAGTTTATGTTCGCATCGGACCGAGCACTCCGCTAAGCCCAGAGCATCAATCTCTGCGTGGAGAGCCACTTGAGATTGATTGGTCTTAGCTCCATGGTCCGAATCTCACATAAGCCTGCAAATGATTGCCTCCACCACCCGCAGGCCAGGGCTTTTGCCCCTCACTCAAATGTTTACATGTATAATAATCGTCCGTAATATGCTTGCCCAACCGAGATGGAGCCGTCGCCAAGGGGAAGCTTCTGGTTCCAGAAGACTTCTAAGCCCTGATTCCTAAGACGTTTGATTGTGTTTGTCAGAAGGATACGGTTGTTGAAGCAACCACCGGACAGGCAAACCTTGTTTTCGTTTCTTTGGTCTCTGATGAGGCAGCAGACATCTGATACAAGCTGTGATACAGCCATGTGGAATCCATAGGATATGGCGCCAGAGCTGTATCTGCCTGTTTTAACTTCTTCCATTATCTGGGAATAGAGCTCCAGTTGATCGGCGATTATTTGGGCATCATCAGAGTCTATAGCTTCATTTTTATCATGCGAGACATCCTGTTTCCCGGATAATGGCGTGCCTACATTTTCCAAAAGTCTGAATTTAAACTCAGGGAAATCAGGATTATCCTTATTGGACCTGATGAACTCTGATGCCTCATTCTCCAGTAATATAGCACATTCTCCCTCGTAGGAATTGTAGGAGCTGATTCCCAGAAGTGCAGCTACAGCATCAAACAGTCTTCCCATACTGCTGCATTCAAAGGTGTTTATATTATTTATAAGAGCTTTGGACAGAATGTCAAGTCTGGCCAGCTCTTTTTCATTATCAATATTTTTAATATCATTTACTATTTCTTTTAATTCATGCTTTTTTGCAGCTATACGGTAGCAGCTGCAGACATCCGCAGCGTTTTTGGAGGCGGTATCTCCGCCTACGAGTTTAACATAGGATAAATGGCCCATGCGGGTCATGTCTGCTCCTCTGCAGTACAGGAATTCGCCGCCCCATATTTTACCGTCGGTTCCATAACCTGTTCCATCGAAGCTCACGCCTATGGCACTCTCAAGGGAGTTTTCAACCATAACGGAATAGACATGGGCAAAGTGGTGCTGGAGCTTAATGCTCGGGATGTCCAGTTCCCTGGCGTAGGCATCTGCTCTTCGGGATGAAAAGTACCCCGGATGCAGGTCGCTTACTATCACATCAGGTTTCAGGTAAAAGATCTTATTATATGATTCACAGAGGCTCACATGATTTCTGTTGGTAGCCTCATCACCAAGATCGCCTATGTACTGGGATGGCAGTATCCTGTCCTTTTTGCCAAAGGCAAAGGTATTTTTAAGGTCCCCGCCTGCTGCAAAAACTGTGCCTGCACCGCCTGCCCTGAGCCCTGGATTATTTACAAATATCGGAAGCGGGACAAAGCCTCTTGCCCTTCGGATGAACTGGGCGGTCTCTCCCTCACCTGAATCAATAACAAACATAACCGAATCATCCTGGGCCATGTTTATCTGTCTTTTGTGATAGCACATTCCGTCTACCGCTTCAAAGAAGGTATCGTAAAAATCTCTATCCTCTATGATCATTGGCGCATCGGAAATATTGGCACTTGTGACAATAAGAGGACCGCAGGCATCACACAGAAGCCTGTGTATTCCCGAAGAAGGCAGAAAAGCCCCGATATAAAGGCTACTCTTTACCACCTCTTCCGGGTAATCAGTCCTCTTTTTCAAAAGAACTATAGGCCTTGCGGAAGAAAGCAGAAGCTCCTCTTCAAGAGGAGAAACTACAGCATCATTCCTAATATCATCAATTGTTGCATACAATATTGCGAAGGGTTTGTTCTCCCTGCCCTTGACTTTGCGGAGCCGTAATGCCGCATCCGCCTTGGGCATGCATACGAGCTGATATCCGGATATCCCTTTAAGCCCAATGATTCCGCCATTTTTAATAACATTTGCAGCCTCTCTGACAGCGTCTTCACCTATCATTTGAGTCTGCGCTTCTGTTTCTGTAATAGTTTTTTCTCTTGGAATATCAGTATTAGAACTGCCGCTTTTTGAGTTGTATTTAAAAAGCATCTGTGGTCCGCAGTCATGGCAGGAAATGGTCTGGGCATATCGCCGCCTTCCCCTTTTATACTCACCGCTGCAGGTATCGCACATATGAAATTCCTTCATTGTTGTACTGTGCCTGTCATAGGGAAGATAGTTCAATATGCTTATCCTGGGCCCACAGACTGCACAGCTTATCAGAGGATATCTGTATCTCCTGTCCTCAGGGTCCAGCATTTCCTCCATACAGCTGTCGCAGATACCTATATCCGGCAAAAAGACAGGAATTTCTGAAGAAAGATCAATCTCACTGCTTTGAGTTATCTCAAAACTTTCAAAAGACAAGGAGGTGCAGTCTGACACCTCGAGACTTACTATGAATGCTCCCGGAGGCACCTCATTTTTTATATCAAAAATAAAAGCATCTATTTGACTTTCATCACCCTGTGCGATGATCTCTACAGATGCTCCTGTATTTTTCACATATCCTTTAATATTTAATTGTTCTGCTTTCTCAGCAATAAAGGGGCGATAACCAACTCCCTGTACCGCCCCTTTAACAACTATTCTTTTTGTCATCACTTATTTTCAGGTGTCTTAGCTGCCTGACCAGCCTGCGCCGGTGCCGTCTGATTTGCCTGGGCCGGTGCTGCCTGTCCTGCCTGCGCAGCCTGTGCTGCCTTAGCTGCAGCCGCAGCAGCTGCCCTCTCCTTGGCTGCCTTCATCAGTGCTTCCTGAGCTGCAATAGCCTTCTCTGACTGCTTGAAGGTCTTGGTAACCTTGTCAGGTCCGGGTTCCTGGAACCTGAGTCCCATAGAAAGTGACTTCTTGGGACAGTTATCAACACAGCATCTGCACTGGATACAGCTCATGGGCCTTATTGACCAGGTCTTCTCGGCCTTGTCAACTGTAATCGCATGTGTAGGACATTTGATCGAGCACAGACCACAGAGAATACACAGATCCATGTCATTTTCAACATGTCCCCTTGTGCCTGCAGGATACTCTTTTTCTACCTTCCTGGTCTTGGGTGTGGAAAAGAGATTTGTCAAAACTGTTTTATTGAAACTTGCGAATGCCATAGTTTACTCCTTTACCAAATAGTGTTTTTGTTATCTCTCGGTACAACTGATACATGGATCAATTGTAAGTACAAGGATCGGCACATCTGCAAGATCACAACCCTTAAGTGTCTCCACAAGACCGGAGAGATTAGCAAAAGTAGGAGTGCGGACTCTCATTCTGTCTATGAACTTTGTTCCGTTGGCCTTTACATAATAGATAGCCTCACCACGGGGCTGCTCTAATCTCATGACGTATTCACCGTTGGGCATGCCCTTCACAGGTACATCAACTTCACCCTTGGGCATCCTGTCGATACACTGACGGATTATATCAAAGGCCTGGAAAATCTCCCTGATACGGCAGTCAGTACGGGCAAATGAATCGCCTTCATTACTGATTATCGGCTCGAAATCAACATCGCCATAAGCGCAGTAGCCTGTTGATCTGATATCCCTCGCTATACCGCTGGCACGAAGGAAAGGACCTGCGCATCCAAGTGCATCAGCCTGCTCAGCTGTCAGAATACCAACGCCGCGAAGCCTTGACTGGACAGCCTTATCATTTAAGAAGGTCTTGGAGATGACCTTGAGTTCCTCTTCCATCTTATTGATCTTCTGATAGAAGTCCCTGAGCATCTCATCAGAGATATCTCTTCTTGTTCCGCTAACCTTCATCATGGAGAAAATTACGCGGCCGCCGGTGGATGCCTCAAACATATCAAGAGCATCCTCCCTGAGTCTCCAGCACTCCATGTAAAGACTCTCAAATCCAAAGGCATCTGCAAGGAGCCCCAACCACAAAAGATGTGAGTGAACTCTTGAGAGCTCGGACAGGATTGTCCTGATGTACTGGGCTCTTGAGGGAACTTCGATATCCATTATGTGCTCAACAGCCTCGCAGTAGCCAAGGCCGTGCCCCAATGAACAGATACCGCAGATACGCTCTGCAACATAAACCATTTCGTTAAAATCTTTTTTATCAACCAGCTTCTCGAGACCTCTGTGAATGAAGCCTATGGAAGGAATTGCCTCTACAACCTTCTCATCTTCCATTACGAGATCTAAGTGGATTGGCTCCGGAAGAACCGGATGCTGGGGTCCAAATGGAATAACACTTCTAGTAGACATTTCTTCCTCCAATTACTTAAATGGTGTCTCGATCGCTGTGCGATAGAGTTTTCCTTCAAAGTCGATGTTGATCATCTTGATCTGAACTCCGAACAGATCATGCATCTCATTCTCATATATGAATGCGCATGGGAAGATACTGGTAATACTTGATATCTCCTTATCCTCCGGGAGAGTTATCTTGAGATTTTTCATCTCAAGCTCTTTTCCAAAGGTATATATCAGCTCGTATGCCTCAGGTATCCTGGTGGCACACTGCTGGATCAGATGGTAGCCGGCAAACTTAAGTTTCTGGGACTCATCTATAACATTATCCGGATTGATATTTATAAACTCTGTATTCACTGTGCGTTATCTCCCTTCTCAGCCTTGGCAGGAGCCTGGTTCTGTGCCGGTGCTGCCTGAGCTGCAGGTGCCTGGCCCTGTGCCGGAGCCGCATTTGGTGCAGGCTTAGCCGGTGCTGCCGCAGGTGCGGGCTTGGGTGCAGGCTTAGCAGATGCCTTGATCTTCTCCTCTGCCTGCTGTCTGAGGGCCTCCTCAGTCAGTAAGGCATCGTACTGATTGCTGGGATCATAGTCATCAGCTGTCATATGTATGGACATCTTGCTGTAGTCAACTGCACAGTAGCCCTGCTTCATTGACTGTTTCAGCTTCTGTCTCTTTTCCTCAAGGATGCCTACAGCCTTCACAACGCCCTCTATAAGAGCCTCAGGCCTTACAGCACATCCGGGCACATATACGTCAACGGGAACAACCTTGTCTGCTCCACCCAGAATATTGTAGCACTCCTTGAAAATACCGCCATCGCAGGCACATATTCCGCAGGCCACAACAACCTTTGGATCGGGCATCATGTTATAGAGCTGCCTTACTACAGGAGCAGTCTGCGCATTGACGCCTCCCGTCAGCAGAAGAACATCCGCATGCTTGGGATTACCTGTGTTTATAATACCAAATCTCTCCACGTCATACATTGGAGTCATGGTTGCAAGAACCTCTATGTCACAGCCGTTGCAGCTGGACCCGTCATAATGCAACACCCATGGTGATTTCGAAATATTCATTGATTTGTATTCCCTTCTATATCAATTATTTAATTACATTCAGTATCAACAGATTGGTTCCCGCAAATGCAAGGATTACTGCCCATGTAACTTTGAGCATAACGATGTATTTTACACGTGGGAAAACGTTATCAATAAGTGTTTCCAGGAAGAACACTACAACGCAGGCAAGTACTGCCCACAGGTTGCTTAAAGGGTTTGATGTGATGAAGAACATTCCAACAATTCCCATCATCAGAACTGTGTCATACCACTCGGCCAGCTCTACAAAGCCGAGGTTTGATCCTGAAAGGTCAGTGGTAAGTCCTTTTACCATTTCCTGATGCATATGATGTGAAGTTGACAGGTCAAAAGGAGACTTTCTCAGCTTGATTATCAGGATAAATATAAATCCGATAAAAAATCCGGGAAGCTGTATAATAGCAGGCTTGTCCGCACGAATCAGGTCGGATACCATGAAGCTTCCCTGTGCATAGTAAAATCCGATGGCAACAAGAAGTGTCATTGGCTCGTAGCACATCATCTGAAGAAGCTCACGCTGTGCACCCATGATACTGTAAGGTCCGTTGGTTGAAAAAGCGGCCATTACCATAAGTACCTCTGACATTGAGAGCGCGAAGAAAACCAGAAGCATATCTCCGCCTCCAAAGAACAGCGCACCTGTGAAAATTGTCATTACAAGATAGCCTGTTACAAAGAGCACCTGGATGCTGTTAACAACGGTTGTCTGCTTGGAAAAGAGCTTGAACACATCGTAGAAGGGCTGAACAATGGGCGGGCCCTGTCTTCCCTGCATCCTGGCAGCAAACAGTCTGTCTGTACCTGAGAGAAGTCCACCTATCAATGGTGCACATAAAATATAGATTAAAGCTCTGATAATAAACATATATTCCATTAGAATGCACCTCCTACTACGACGATGAGCATAACTGCCACAAGGACAGCTGCCACCCAGATACAAGGCCACAGGATCTTTTTCTCGCCAAAGTAGTCTTCCATGTACCAGTTGGACATGTAAAGAGCTCTCTCCTTACCAAAGGAATCGATATAATGTCTGTCATCACCTGCATTTACACCGGCAACATAGGACATGGTCATCTTGGAATCCTTACCTACTGAAAGGAATCTCATGGCAATAGGCATCATAAATACCATGGCAACCATGATCATCATGATGATAACATCGCTGCCGCCGATAACATCGGGGATATTGGTATGGAATGCCTCATCAAGGATGGGCTGAATCATGTGACCTGACATCCATGGGAATGCAAAGCACATGATAACTATCAGTGAAGTCAGCGGGAATATTGAAACCAGCTCACTTCTGGGGGTGATATCCTCCAGCTCAAAGGACTGATGGATTACAGTACAGATCTTGCCAAGCCATTTTGCCCAGTAGAAAAGTGTACTTCCTGAACCAAATACCAGGAAAAGAACCAGCCATACAGATCCTGAATCTACGAAGGACTTCAGGGCCGCCCACTTGGAAACAAGCATTCCGAAGGGTGCCATGAACATGCCGCAGATACCGATGATCATGATAAACGCAAGTCTCGGCAGCTTGATGATAAGTCCGTGCATATCCTCAATGTCCCTGCTGTGCATACAGTTCTCGATATCTCCCACCGTCTGGAAAAGAAGTGACTTGGAAACCGCATGGAAAAGAACCAGCATTACAGCAGCCCACACACCCTCTGTTGTTCCGGTACCGGCGCAGGCTGTAATAAGACCGAGGTTTGAAATTGTTGAGTAAGCAAGAACCTTTTTGCCATCACTTACAGTAATTGCAAGAAGTGATGCAGCAAAGAATGTAAATCCGCCAATGACGGTGATCATAACACCCGTGAGGGTTCCGTACATCAGAGGTGAAAGTCTGATCAGCATGTACACACCGATCTTAACCATTGTTGCTGAGTGAAGAAGCGCACTGGAAGGTGTAGGCGCAACCATCGCTCCAAGAAGCCATCTTGAGAACGGGAACTGGGCGCTCTTGGTCAGTGCTGCAAAAGCAAAGAGAGTTGCCGGAACAATTGCCAGGGCAATGTCATGTCCGCCATCAGTGAGCTGGCTCAGATTGGAAACACCAAGAAACAGGTTACAGTACAAAAGACCAAATCCAAAGCCGCAGCCACCCAGAAGGTTCATCCAAAGAGCCCTGAAGGAATTGTCCACAGCCTCCTGTGTCCTTGTATAGCCGATCATAAGGAATGAACATACGGAAGTGATCTCCCAGAAGAAATAGATCCATCCAAGATTATCAGATGAAATAAGTCCGAACATTGCTCCGAGAAATACAAACATAAGAGCAAGGAAATAGTTTGATCTGTCAGCAACATCAGTGTGATGATGATGATAGTCCTTCATGTAACCGGATGCATAGATACAGATGAGAATACCTACAACACCGACGATCAGATACATTACAGCGGCAAAGGTATCAATTCTGACATGAAGATTGCCCTCTACTGCTTTTCCTGTAAGATCCATCCACAGAACAGGGATGGTACCGATAAGGGAAATAATGATCGCATAGTATTTCTTGTACTTGATACTAAGGAAACATACAAGACACATCAGGAATACTTCACCTGCAATGACAAACATATCCGGCAGATGGGTATGCTCGAGATAAACAAATGATGATGTGTCAGGCGAAGCCAGTACATTCACGGCAACATACACTGCGGCTGCCATGATGGTAAAGCCTCCAACCATTATGACAGCATTTCTGAATGGACTGGCATATCGCAGAATGCCGATCAGAAGTGCCATGACAAATGGGAAAATGATTAAAAAGTTTACCACGTTTAAAATTGGAATAGCCAAGTTTTTACGCCCCTTTCACATAAAATCTCATAGCGCACTATGAGTTTTTCATAAATTTATCGACGGCCTCATTGAGTTCAATGATAGCCTGCTCATCACCATCCTGTACCGCATGAACGATGCAGTGGCTCATATGCTCCTTCAGTATCTCCTTGCCGCAGTTATTGATTGCAGATCTGACTGCTGCAAGCTGAACAAGCACTTCTGCACAGTCCCTGTCATCCTCCACCATCTGCTTGACAGCCTCCAAATGGCCTATAGCCTTGGATAGCCGGTTGGAAATGGCCTTCATGTGTTTGGGATCATGATGATGTCCATGATGGTGCTCGTGGGTATGAGAATCCATAACATACCTCCGTACTCACATTGATTATATTACATTTTGTATAATTTTATACAAAATTTTATATAAAATTTCTGCTTCCTCCTTGTTTAGATTTACACAAGAGCCAATGGAAGCTGGAATATCTACTGCTTTATCCTTTAGTGCCTCGCCCTCGTCTGTTATGGTAACCACAAGATTTCTCTCATCTTCACTGGATCTCATTCTGGTTATGTAGCCCTTGGACTCCAGCTTTTTAAGCACAGGAGTAAGAGTTCCGGAATCCAGATAAAGGCAGTCGCCAAGAGTCTTGACATTGACCGACTGCTTCTCCCAGAGGACCATCATTGTGATGTACTGGGTATAAGTCAGGTCAATCTTGTCAAGATATGGCTTATATTTTCGTATAATTTCTTTCGAACAGGCGTAGAGGGGAAAACACAACTGATTACTTAGTTTTAATGATTCATATTTTTCTTCGTTGTTTGCCATAAGACACTCCTGAAAAAGATTTTATGCTATTTATTATAACACAAAAAAATTTTTTGACTATTATCAAGGAATGCCTACTTTTTATTTCGCTGAATGATTCAGATTCTTGATAGGGATATTTGCATAAAGGGCCGGGTGTTTACCGCTGTTGTCCTCTGTGTCCATCTGTGTAAAGTTGATGTCAATCCCATCCTTGTCAATCTCAGCATACTTGGAAAGAACCTCTATGATATCGCTCCTTATCCTCTCCATAATTTCAGGCGAGCAGCTTGCCCTGTCTGAAACAAGTACAAATTTCAGGCGGTCCTTGGCAACATCACTGGAGGATTTCTTTTTAAATATATCTGTAATCTTCATAGCCATCGTCCTCCTTATTTCTTCTTGAACCAGCCAAAGAGGCCTTTTCTAGCATCAAGATCCAGGAACGGAACATTCTCACCGGTTACACGGCGGCAGATATTCATGTAAGCCTGGCCGGCATTGGAGTTGTCGCCCACCAGCGGCTCACCGTTGTTAGTGGCAACAACAATGTTCTCGTCGTCAGGAACCTGTCCCAACAGCTCCACTGCAAGAATATCAACAACATCTGCTGCAGACATCATGTCGCCTCTCTTTATCATATCAGGTCTCAAGCGGTTGACGATGAGCTGTGGATTCTTGATCTCATTGGCCTCAAGAAGACCGATTATCCTGTCTGCATCCCTCACTGCGGAAACCTCAGGGGTTGTAACAACAATAGCCCTGTCAGCACCTGCGATAGCGTTCTTAAAGCCCTGCTCTATACCAGCGGGACAGTCAAGGATGATATAGTCAAATTCCTCCTTGAGCTCCTCTGTGAGCTTCTTCATCTGCTCAGGGGTGACACTGGTCTTGTCCTTGGTCTGTGCGGCGGGGATAAGGAACAGATTCTCATATTTCTTGTCCCTTATAAGTGCCTGGGCTCTCTTGCAGTTGCCCTCAATGATGTCCACAAGATTGTAAACAATCCTGTTCTCAAGTCCCATTACCACATCAAGGTTTCTAAGACCTATATCTGTATCAATGAGAACGACCTTCTTGTTCAGCTTGGCAAGGCCGGTACCAAGGTTGGCTGTGGTGGTTGTCTTGCCGACACCGCCCTTTCCTGATGTTATAACAATTACTTCTCCCATACTTTTTCCTCCTAAATCAAAAAATCAACGCAAAAAGCGCCTTAAAAATGACGCACCGTACCCGGTTTTTACGATATGTCCATTCTCTATATATGCAATCTCGGGTTCCTTATCTGAAGAAGCCATAAATCTCTTTCTCTTTACCTTGATTTTGGCCCCTTTTTCAGCATCCGGTGAAATGGCAATAGATGAGCCTATACGCAGCTGTATCGGGTCCAGTTCAAGAGCCATGATCACAGCGCTCTCATCACCACCGGCCCCGGCAAAGGCATTCCCCCTCAACTCTCCGAGAATATATATACTTCCAAAGGACGTCACATTGGCTCCGGGCTTGACATCCCCCAGGACCACTATGCTCTTTTTACTGGATATATCCTGTCCAGACCTCAGGTTTCCCCTGTAGATAACAGCAGGATCCCCGGCAAGATCCGTTTCCGGTTCGTCAAAAGAGTCCGCTCCTCTGACTTCAGACTGTGGAGCATCAAAAGAAACATCCTCTTTTTGTGATTCCTCATCCAGAATACAGGAAATATGAAGCTCTGAGTTCTCCTGTATTATCCTGACTACAGCATCCATTTCATCTTCACTTAATGCCCTGCCGCGAATCAGAAGCCCCATATCATTTTTCCCAAGAAATGATGAGGCATCACGGAATTTCTCAGCGATAAGGCCCGACAAAGCCTCGAAGGGCATCTCGGAATCCAAAACCAATATGATACCTGCTTTTGTACCCTTGATTGTTACTTTCTGTTCCAACAAAGATCACCCACCCTTTTTTCATACATATAGTGTTTAAGGTTACAAAAAAACACTCCTTTTAGTATATGACATACAGCAAAAAACTCAATATTCAAAACATAAAAAAATGGAGCTCTGGAATACCCAAAGCTCCACAAATAGCACAATCATTGAAAATTATTTGAGAGTACCTGCCTGCTTAGCAACTTCCTCAGCAAAGTTCTCGTTCTTCTTCTCGATACCCTCACCGGTCTCGAAACGAACGAATCTCTTGATCTTAAGGTTTGCACCGTTAGCCTTGCCAACCTGTGCAAGATACTGAGCAACTGACTGCTTGCCATCCTCAGCCTTAACATAAACCTGCTCATTGAGACAGATCTCTTTGAACTCTTTTACAAGACGTCCGTTAAGCATCTTCTCAATG
>JAEEGL013066446.1_pt1 | contig 29930 bp, 29 predicted proteins | sample 9134231 | NCBI WGS metagenome assembly JAEEGL01 (sample SAMN16246548, study PRJNA631951) | gut metagenome | biome: gut microbiome; feature: rumen; material: fiber-attached | host: Bos | place: Iran: Karaj | collected 2018-10 | reverse complement strand
TCTATTCTTACCTTTATAATAATTTTTATAAGATTATACTTTTTCCATCATGATGAATTAAAAGAAGAATTAATAAAGATATTTAGAATATAGGTAAAACATGTATAAAGAAAATATGGAATTAGTAAAAATAATATTCGCCCTAATAAGTCTTCCTTACAACGAAGAAAGTATTGAAGAATCTTTCCTATTCTTAAATCAATATACTATATATTTTCTAAATTTAAGAGATTTACTAGAGCAAGAAGATGCGTACTTAGTAGATAAGCTAAAAAAACAAGTAAAAAACTATAATACGATAAGTAAAGAAATAGATATATATTCATTTGAAGAAGTGCTAGATAGTAAAATATCAAGCCTAAAAAAGAAATATAAAGAAATGCTAAAATACAAAAATAAAAAGTATAATCCAACATTATCTTTTAAAGAATTATCTACTATAGTATCTAATTATTATAACTATTATCATGATGATATAAATCTAGCATTTCAAATAGCTATAAGTAATACTATTTACAATAAAAAAGGAGATTATGAAACTATAATTACTGATACTGAAAGAATAGTACTATTAAATGAGATAATTAGTAAATTAAATAATTATCAAGAGCATGCGTATGATTACCAAGATTTCGAATTAGAGAGTGGTCAAACATATGAGGATTTACTTGACTTAGAGGATCTTAAATATGAAGAATTATATAAAGAAATATTAGATTATCATAATATTGAATATAATGAAGGAGATAATTACGAAGAACTAACTATCGTCTATTATCCACCTCTAAAAGACATCCTTAAAATAGTTCATTCTGCTTCACTACATAGTGGGACATATATAGACATTCTTGATACTATGGAAAAATACTATAACAAGATAAAAAAAGATTATAAGAATTATGAATAACAAGTTTTGTAACTTGTTATTTTCATTATCAACTAGTTTATTATTAATTCTGTTATGATAATTGATAACATATAATTCTCTATTATTTGTTACTCAAGAATAATAATAAGGTATCTAGTTTAGCAAATCAAAGAGTTAATAATAAGTTTTCTATTGATAATAATAAAGCCATTGGACTTATACAATTAGAATATAATAATATAAGTAATATAACGGGGTACATTAATAAGGACAGATATTGGAGTATGTCTCCTAACAAATTCTATTTATTTAGCTACTATGGCTCAACAATTCAGCGAATATCTCAAACGGAGTAGATACAGCTATTTCAGCAGATTTTTATGGAGGCGTTCGGCCAGTAATTAGTTTGAAATATGATAATTATGTTTTAGCAGGAACTGGTTCTGAAAATAATCCCTGGATAATAAAATAAAAAAATATAATCATAATTAACTTTTATAACAGAAGAACTAACATGCAAGTCCAAAACAGCCAAAATGATACATAACTACCGAAAATTCCTTGCATTTAAAAATTATTGTGTTATAATCAAGTTACAGATTTAAGTGGGCGTAATATCCCACTTTTATTATTACACTAATGTGAGGTGAGTTATGGACAAAATATTAAACAAAATTAGAGAGTCTATTGAAGGACCAATGCGAGAAATGAACATCATCGTTACTAACATTGAATATGTTTTAGAAGGCACATACAATTTCTTGCGTATTGAACTAGATAAAGCTAGTGGTTTGGATTTAGATACCATAGTAGAGGCTACTAATGTTATTAATCCCATCATAGATGATCTAGATTTAATAGATGATTCATACATCTTAGATATTATTAGTAAAGAAAAAGGAGATAATTAAAATGCCAAGAAAAAAACAAACCGTAGAAGAATATAATCAAATGAACCCTGAAGAGTTCATTAAAGCAGTAAAACTTATTAACAAAGAAAAAGGTATTCCTGAAGATACTATCTTTGAGGCAATGGAATTGGCTTTAGCAACAGCGTATAAAAAGAACTTTGATTCTAAAACTAATGTTAGAGTGGATATTAATAGAACTACTGGAGAAATAAAAGTTTATTCATATTATGTAGTAGTTCCTGAAATAGATGAAGGTGATGTTACTACTGATGAAGAAGGCAACGAAGTTGATGTTCCGCCTGAAATTAATATCGATGCTCAAATATTGTTAGAGGATGCTAGAGAAATGGTACCAGATATTGAAATTGGAGAAAGAATAGAAAAAGAGATAACTCCAAAAGATTTCGGCCGTGTTGCTACAGGTACTGCTAAACAAGTATTAACACAAAAAATGCGTGAAGCAGAAAAGAATCTTATTATTGAAGAATTCCAAGATAAGCAAGATGAAATGCTAGTTGGAACTCTAGCAATGGAAGATGCACGTAACTATTATGTTGAATTAGGACATACTAGAGGAATACTACCTAAATCAGAAATAATTCCTGGTGAAGAACTAAAAATGGGGGCTAGTATCAGAGTATATGTAACTAAAGTTGAAAACAATACTAAAGGACCTTTGATTCTACTATCTAGAAAACATTTTGGTTTTGTTAAAAGATTATTTGAATCTGAAATACCAGAATTAAGAGATGGCACTTTAGTATTACATGCTGTAGCTCGTGAAGCAGGTATTCGTAGTAAAGTTGCCGTTGAAAGTTTAGATTCACGTATTGATGCCATCGGTTCATGCATAGGAGAAAAAGGATCAAGAATAGGTTCTATATTGAAAGAATTAAATGGAGAAAAAGTAGACTTAATCACTTATAGTACTGATCCAGCTGAATTCATTCAAAATGCTTTGAGCCCTGCTAAAAACGTAATAGTTAATATAATTGATCCAATGAAAAAAGAAGCTTTAGCTATTGTAGATGATGATAATTTATCATTAGCCATAGGTAAGAGGCATTCAAATGTTAAACTCGCAGCAAGATTAACAGGATATAAAATAGAAATCAAAACATTACAACAAGTAAATGAAGAGGGAAATAATTAGAGGGGTATAAAATGAAAAAAATACCAGAAAGAATGTGTGTTATAACTCGTGAAAAATATCCTAAAAAAGAATTAATCAGAGTTGTAAAGAATAAAGAAGGAGAAGTATTTGTCGATACAACTGGAAAAGCTAATGGCAGAGGAGCATATCTTAAAAAAGATATAGAAGTAATAGAAAAAGCTCAAAAAGCCAAGACCTTAGATAGAATACTAGAAATAGAGATACCAGATAGTATCTACGAAGAACTTAAAGAATTAATAAATTAAATAGAAAGTAGTGGTGAGAGATTATGATGAGTGTTAAAGAATATGCTTTAGATACTAATCATTCAGTAGCTCAAATATTAAAGAAATGTCAAGAATTGGGTATAAATGTAAAAAATGCTGATGATCAATTATCTGAAGATGATATTATTATCCTTGATAATACCATTAATCTAATTAGCACAAATTCAGATGCTACACTTGATGAATTAGATTACATAGAAGAAGATGTCGAAGAATTAGTTGAAGCTAATAACTTAGATAGAAACTTTGGCAATAACTCAAGCAAAAAGCAAAAATTAAAAAAGAAGAGCCAATTACAAAGTTCTAAAGATGAATATATGTCAAAGAGAAAAGAGATGTATAAACATAAAGAAAAGCTGATGCAGAATAAGTCTTCTGAAGAAAATATTGTATTATATAAAGAGGGGATGACTGTTCAAGAATTAGCAGAAGGTATTGGTGTAGATGGAACAGAGCTAGTAAAAAAACTAGTATCATTGGGATTAATGCTTTCCCTTGGAGCAAATATAGATTTTGAAACGGCTTCTTTATTAACAATGGATTACAATAAGACATTAAAAAAAGAAGAAACTCAAGATATATCTAACTTTGAGGAATATGAAATAAATGATGCCGAAGAAGATTTAGTATCTAGACCTCCAGTAGTTACTATTATGGGACACGTAGATCATGGAAAAACGACATTGCTAGATACTATTAGAAAAAGTGCTATTGTAGAGACCGAATATGGCGGAATAACCCAAGCTATAGGGGCATACCAAATCGAAAAAGATGGCCATAGAATAACATTCATTGATACTCCAGGCCATGCGGCATTTACAGAAATGCGTGCTCGTGGCGCCTCTGTAACAGACATTGTAATAATTATTGTTGCAGCAGATGACGGAGTAATGCCTCAAACAGAAGAAGCCATTGATCATGCCTTGGCTGCCAATGTGCCTATAATAGTAGCTGTAAATAAAATAGATAAACCTGACGCTAACCCAGAAAAGATCAGGACTGAAATGGCCGAACACAATATCACACCAGAAGAGTGGGGCGGAAACATTCCTTTTGTTAACATTTCGGCGAAGTCAGGAGAAGGAATTGATTTATTGTTAGAAACAATCCTTGCTATATCAGAAGTTCAAGACTTAAAAGCAAATCCTAATAGATATGCACTTGGAACAGTAATTGAGAGTAAAATGGATAAAAATGTTGGTGGGGTTGCATCGCTACTTATCCAAAATGGAACATTACGTATTGGGGATCCTGTTGTAGTTGGAACAATCCATGGTAAAGTTAGAACTATGAAAAACGATCAGGGAGTTTCCATGGTAGAAGCTGGTCCGTCTACTCCAGTAGAAATTACAGGGCTACAAGGCAATCCATCTGCTGGGGATAAGTTTATGGCTTTCGAAACTGAAGGCGAAGCCAAAAATGTTGCAGAAAAAAGGTCTATCAAAGCTAAAAACAAAAAATTTGCTAAGCAAACATTATCTTTAGATAATCTATTCGCCTCTATTGATGCAGGTATAAAGGAAATAAATGTTGTTTTAAAAACCGATGTTAGAGGGTCAGAAGAAGCAGTTAGAAATGCTTTGGAGAAAATAGATGTATCGGGCGTTAAAATAAAAGTGATTCGTAGTGGCATAGGAACAATTACTGAAAGTGATGTTGTACTTGCTCAAGCCTCATCTGCTATTATCTTGGGATTCTGTGTTCGCCCATCTAATTCTACTAAAGATATGGCTAAAGAATATGGCGTTGACATACGATTATATACGATAATATATAAATTAGTAGAAGATATGGAACAAGCTATGAAGGGTGTACTTGACCCTGAATTCGAAGAAAAAGTAATCGGTTCTGCTCAAGTTAGACAACTATTTAAGTTTTCTAAAGTTGGTACAATTGCCGGAGTTTATGTTAATGACGGAATTATGAAAAATGGTGCCAAAGCAAGACTTATTAGAGATGGAATAATAGTGGTTGAGTCTTTAATTGCTTCTCTTCAAAGAGAAAAAGATCAAGTTAAGGAAGTTAAAAGTGGATATGAATGTGGCTTAACATTAGATAAGTATTCAGATATAAAAGTTGGCGATATTATCGAAGCATACGAAGAGGTAGAGGTAAAAAGATGAATCAAATCAAATTAAAGAGAATAGGATCTTCCATCAGCCAAGAACTAAGCCAAATCTGTGCCATAGAAGCCCATGATTCATTACTTCATAATATAACCATAACAGGAGTAGATGTTACTAATGATCTATCGTTAGCTAGAGTTTATTTTACATCTTCTTTAGATATGGATAGAAAAGAGTTTGAAAAAAGTCTAAACGATGACACTGCTGGTTATTTAAGAACTAAAATTGCTAATCGTATTGACATAAGGCATACTCCGAAATTAAGATTTATTTATGATAATTCCATTGAATATGGCGAAAAAATAGAACAAAAAATTAAAGAAATACATGAAAAAGGCTCCGAATAATAGAGTCTTTTAAATTGTTAAAAAAGTAATAAAAACTTGATTATTACATCAGCTTGAATTATTATAAATTGTAGAATTGCAGTGATGATTATATGGATGGAATATTAATAATTAATAAAGAAAAAGATTATACATCTAGAGATGTAGTTAATAAGCTTACTAAGATACTACATACTAAAAAGATAGGACATACTGGCACACTAGATCCCTTGGCTACTGGAGTGTTAGTAATAACTGTTGGTAAAGCAACTAAACTGTGTAATTTACTTACTAGTGAATATAAAGAATATATTGCAACAATGAAACTTGGAGTAGAAACAGACACCCTTGATATTACTGGTAATATAATAGAAGAAAAAAGTTATAGCGTAAATGAAGAACAAATAAAAGAAGTATTAAATACTTTTCTTGGCAAAAGCATTCAAGAGGTGCCTAAATATTCAGCTGTAAAAATTAATGGCAAAAGACTGTATGAATATGCTAGAAAGAATATACCTATAGAATTGCCCAAAAGAGAAATAGATATAAAGCATATAGAATTAATATCTTACAAAGGAGAACAAATCACTTTTAAATGTATAGTATCTAAAGGGACGTATATAAGAAGTTTAATAAGAGACATATCATACAAATTAAATACAGTAGGAACAATGACAGAATTAATAAGAACTAAACAAGGTGACTTTTGTATTGAACATGCTTATAGCTTAGAAGATATCGAAAAAAATAAATATAGAATAGTCCCCTATGAAGAAGCTTTAAAGAACTATGAAACTATAAATATAGGTAGAGACATCTATAATAAAGTTATAAATGGAGCCATAATAGACAAGGTTTTTAAAAACAAAATAGCTCTATTAAAATATAAGGGCAATATAATTGCTATATATCAAGAGTATTCCAAAGATAAAACTAAAGCCAAGCCATATATTATGTTGATAACAAAATAGTTATCAACTTTTTCTTGCCTTGAATAAAAACGATAATAATAGTATAATCATCTATGTAAGTTATTACATAGGAGGATAATATGAAACAAAGAGTAATCAGTGCACTTGCTGCTGCAATAATAGTTGTTCCATTATTTATACTTGGTGGTTGGACCTTTAATCTTGGCGTTGTGGCATTAGGAGCTTTAGCATATTTAGAAATATTAAAAATTAAGGTTAGTCATAACAAAATACCCAATACAGTTAGAATAATGGGATTCTTATGCCTAGAACTAATAATATTAAGTGGTTTTGATATTGGCTTTTCTAGTAATGGCATATCTTATCTATCTCTAGGCACATCTATAATATTAATGATACCGGCTATATTTGACGATAAAGAAATATACACTACAAGAGATTCCCTATATTTAACAGGATTCATTGTAACAATAGGTACTTTCTTAAATCTTTTAATTACAATTCGTAATCAATATAATGGTCTTTGGTTATTATTATATTTAGTTCTAATAGCTATTCTAACAGATACTTTCGCTTATATAATAGGTATGTTAATTGGTAAGCATAAAATAATACCAAGTGTATCTCCTAAAAAAAGTGTAGAAGGATGCATAGCAGGAACTATAATGGGAACTATTATCCCTGTTGTATATTATCAAACGGCAATACCAAGTAATCTAAATATTGTACTAGTAATCATAATGACTTTAATTCTAAGCATATTAGGACAAATAGGAGATTTATTCTTTAGTAAAATAAAAAGAGAAAATAAGATAAAAGACTTTTCTAATATTATGCCTGGTCATGGGGGAATCTTAGATCGCCTAGATAGCTTGACATTTATTATTATTGGATATGCAGTTATAGTAAATCTTATTAATCTGATGATTTAAGGTGATAAAATGGGAACAATCTTAAATATATTATTATTCATTTTTATCTTAGGAATCTTAGTATTTGTTCATGAATTCGGTCACTTTATGACAGCCAAAAGAAGTGGGGTATACATATATGAATTTTCAATAGGAATGGGACCAGAAGTAAAGTCAATTAAGGGTAAAGATGGAATTAAGTATTCTATTAGAGCTCTTCCTCTCGGTGGTTATGTTCAGATGGCGGGAGAAATTTACGAAGATGACGAAACTAAAATAATCCCTAAAGAAAAATTCATGTGTAATCGTCCTTGGTATCAAAGATTAGTAATATTAGTTGCTGGAGTATTCAATAACTTTCTACTTGCTATTATTCTACTAATAGTCATAGGGACTATTTGGGGAAGTGTTTCTCTAAAGCCAGAAATAGGCGAGGTGATAAAAGGCTATCCTGCTGAAAAAGCCGGAATGCAAAATGGGGACATCATTAAATCAATTAATGGTCAAAAAGTAACATCTTGGGATAAAGCGCAATTGCTGTTATTATTAAAAGATAAAGACGGTATCTACGAATTAGAAGTAGAACACCCTGATAAAACTATTGAAACTCTTAAAATTAAACCAAAAATTGTTAAAGATGAACAAGGCAACGAAAGCAAAGTTTTTGGTATTCAAACCAAGGGCGAAGTAAAGCATGGGTTATTAAATGCTATAAAATATGGGTTTGAAAAATTCTGTTCAACCATTGAACAGATGTGGCTAACAGTAGTAAGCTTATTTAATGGGGGATTATCAATTAAATCGCTATCTGGACCAGTTGGTATATATACTGTTGTTGGTGCTTCTAGAAAGTCGGGAATACAAAGCGTATTATTCCTAATTGCTTACCTAAGTATGAATCTAGGTTTAATGAATATACTACCTATTCCTGCTCTAGATGGTGGACATGTTCTTTTCTTAGTCATAGAAAAAATTACTGGTAAAAAAATCAATGCTGAAATAGAAAGTAAAATAACAGCAGTCTTCTTCTTTCTATTAATAGCTTTGATGATATATGTTACAATATTCGATATTATACGTATTTTTGGTTGAAAAAGCCCAAAAAGTATTTGCAAAATAGAATATATTGTGCTATTATTACCTTAGTCATTTCAGATGACTAAGACTTATGGCGCTGTAGCTCAGTTGGCTAGAGCAACCGGTTCATACCCGGTAGGTCGTGTGTTCGAATCACACCGGCGCTACCATTAAAAGTATAATTCGAACCCATTTAGGGTTCGTTTTTTTTATAAAAGAAACAAATGTGATTTTAAAGATATAACTGATTATTCTCTATCAATAGATAGAAAAATGAGCAAAAATCAAAATATTATATATAAACTCTATTTTAAAAAATGATATAATACAAACGATGAATGCGGGTGAAGAAATGAAAGAAATAACCTTTTTAACAGGGAATAAATTAAAAATAGAAAATGCTAAAGAAGCGTTAGAGCCAGAAGGGTTTCAAATCAAATCTATCAAAATTGATATCCCGGAGATTCAAGCGAAAGATGTTTCTGACGTAGCTGAACATTCTGCGGAAGTAGCCGCTAAACTTCTTCAGTCTCCTGTTATTACAAGTGACATGGGATTATTTATCGAATCACTAAATGGATTCCCAGGAGTATATACAAGATATGTTTATGAAACCATAGGAGTTGACGGTCTTCTAAGACTTATGAAAGGACTTAATTATAGAAAAGCGTATTTTAAAGAGACTATAGCATATTGCGAACCTGGTATGGAACCTGTTAGTTTTGATTGCTTTACCTACGGAAGCATTGGCTTTAACAAATCGCCTCACAAACCTACTAATTGGGACTATGTTTTCATTCCGGATGGAACAGAACAATTCCTAAGCGATTTACCCAAAGAAGAAAAGTGGAAGTATTGGAGTTTAGATTCTTATAAACAATTAGCTGAGTACTTATACAATAAGAAGATTTAACCATTGGTTAAATCTTCTTTTAAAATGGGGTGAACAGCGTTATATATTTCCTTTAGAAAGTCAATGTGTTATAATTTTTTTTAAGATAGAGGTGTAAGTTATGACTGATAAGGGCAAGAAAATTATTTTTAAAAGAATAAGTATTATTGTAGCTCTAACTCTAATTGCAATTGCTTCTGTAATTGGAGGGATATCAATTTTTAAACAACTAAAAACAAGTAGAGTAGTAGAAAAAGTTCCTGTTTCTAATCCGAACGGGGTTGGTCAATTCCAACTAACTTGGCTTAATAGTTCTATCAATGATACTGGAACTATCAATGAAAGTGATCATTCAATACTACAATTGAATGCTGCAAATAATACAAAATATGTTGCTTCCTCGAAACCTGAAGGAGGACTTCATGCTTCTTATCAAATGGTATTTAATATGGGAGGGTCTGATGCCGCACCTCCAGGATCAATCATTATAAAAATCCCAAGGTATCTATACTATGATCGAAATGGAGACCCTATTGCCAGTCAAATAATTGATATACCTTTAGTAGAATATCCAAATGAAGGAGGTACAGGATTTAACTGGCGATATGAAAATGAAAATGGTACAGATTGGATAGTTCTTGAAAATAACCAAGAAACATCTGCTTCCTATACCTTTGAATGTTCTATAACTTGGATTTTACCAGTTCCATCTGAATTGGCTGATGGCTATGAAAAAGAAATAAAAGGACACGTAGAAGTTGATCTAAACCAAGATGGTGAAGTTGACATGCGTTCTGATACAAACACTTTAACATTAAAAAATAGTTCCCATGCTGCTATATATAGTTTCTCTGAATCCTACAACACTCATCGCGACGAAGAAAGTGCTAAACAGACAAATGTATACACAAGTTGGAATGATAATTGGTCTGAGGCAATAAGGCCAGAAAGCTCAGCAGAGAATCCATGGAACCCGGATGATTATCTATATGTTATTTGGTATGCTTACGGCAGTATTCGTAATGCGACTCAACCATATACAGTAACTTTTAATGATGAAGTAACAGATGAATTTGGAGGAACAGTAATAGGCTATTGTAGAAATAGTAGTACGGGGACTTCAAGTGCATCTACAAATTCATATGATAACAGTTGCTTTTCTAAAACTTCCCAAGCAACTTATATAAGACCCGGAAGTTGGTCCCACAAAGCGTCCCCAAATGCTTTAACAGGTGTTTCTACAGAACCTTCAACCGACTCAACAGGGGATGAGTTTAAATACTATTATTTCATGGTTATGTATCCTAAATCAGCATTACAAGATGGAGAGACACATACTTTAAAGAATAAAGCTACTATTAACTTAGTAGGAGTAGATGGCGCAACAGATACTAAAACCGCAACATCCCAAGTTGACTACAAATATGTGTATATAGAACCTACGGAAGATACGGAATTCCATCCTGGAGTTATTCCGTTACCAACAGGAAGACTTGATGATGACATCTATGCCAAGCCTACTAACTCAAGTACTTCAAACATGGCGAGCGGTTATGTTTCTACCTCATCTAGATTGTATCACGAACGATATGGCCAAATGAATGGAGCGTTAAATATGCTTAGCAACTCCGACAAAAATCTCAAAATTCGCTTGGGAGGAAACGCCGATTCGAACCATAACTGGGCAAACGCTAGTCATATGCAATATTTTAGTTTAACATATAGTGGCTCAGGCAGTGAGGCGGATATAACTAACTATGGTTCTAGTCCATATACCATAAATCTAATTAATGAGGACTTTATGGCTTCGGCTGGTGATACGGATTACACCCGCCTAGGATACGGCGACTACGAAATGACCAGATTTTATATTAGTAGTTATTCTTTTTACAACTATATTAATCACGATTGGGATACATTTGATGAACGGACGAAAGTTACTACTCACCATAGTGGCTATTCGGAGGTGAACGATACCGATTATCAAAACTTCCCGTTGATAAACATTTATTATAAAACAAATGGAGATTGGCAATTACTAGGAAAAATAAAGACAACTACAAGTAGTAGCTATAAATTTGTTGATAATGATAATAACGAAAGTGTTATAAGTAGTTCTAATCAAATAGATTTACCAGCTGGAACAACGGGAATTAAAGCATCATATGATACAACTAGTTATCGCTCATATTTGCGTTTATATATAAGCACTAAATTAATTAATTCTGATAAAGTTCGAAGTTTATATAATGGAAAAGACTCTTTATACGTTTATAACGTAAATACGTTATATGCTAGTAAGGGAAATAATATTTATTCTTCTCCTAACTATGGATATACTATAAAAAGTAATATTAAGAGTGTCATGAACGAAATAGACCAAGAAAGATATGGTACAACAGATATGGCTCACGAATACGATTATATGCTATATACAAGAATTAGCGGCGGCATCACGGACGAGAAAAAAGATGTAACATTTAGTAATGATGTACTAAATAGAAGAATAGTAGCCGATTATACCGCTTATGCATATGAAAAACGCGATTTCAGTTCAGAAGTATTAACAGCAGACGAAATTTATGATTACGGAATAATAACAGAGCAGAAGAACGGAACCTTCTATGATTTATTACCAATAGGAGTGTATGCTAATTTAGATACAATTTCTGTAAAAGGATATAAAACAGGCGTTGATATACCAGCCACGTCTTCTATTATCAACAACTGGCGTGGAACCGGCAGAGATATGCTCATTGTCAAAGCCAAAGTGGCGGCGGATCAAACCAACAGATATAATTCTTCTACAGAAACATATAGTGGTATGCAATTATCATTTACCGCATATTATGATTGGGATAGTATTTCCGATTATGGAAATAGTTTAACAAATACTATAGCTTATAAATCAAATAGTGGTAATTTAAGTAATGGTTTTGCAGATAGTTTATCAAGCTTATCCGCTGGAACTCTACAAGATAAAGATTTAATGGAAGATCTCGATAATGATGGTAACCCAGCTGGTACTGCAACGGATACTGTTTATGCCCAAGTACCGGGTATAATCTCCTTTAATACAGCTTCTGATGCATCTTTTAGAAAAGGTGTTAAAACAGCTGATATGACTAAGTTTGTTGATGGTCATGATGGCACAGTCATTGCCTCAGCAGGGGGATATTATTCATATCAATTGCGTTACCAATCACAAAAAAACATGTTAAGTAGTGGCCTAGTATTGTATGATGTATTTGAAGAATATGATGATGGCGTAACTCCAAGATGGAAAGGGTCGTTTGTCAATATTAATACATTACAACCAGAATTACTTGGAGTTAAACCGGTTGTGTACTATTCAACATCTAAAAACATAAATCTATATGAAAATGGAAAAGCAACAATTGATGTTCCACATCCTTCCGCTGCTGACTTGTCGAATGAAAGAATTTGGTCTACAGAAGCTCCAAGCGATTTAACTAAGGTAACAGCAATAGCAATTGACTTGAGGAAAGATACTAATGGCAACGATTTCACATTAGGTTCAGAGGAAAGTATTACCATGACTGTAACAATGCAAGCTCCAATTGAAAATGCCAAACAATTAGAGGAACAAAATGCTAAGGCGCTTAATGCAGCATGGTGGGAAGGCTCAACTAAACAAGGGGAGGAAAACCCACATTTTAACTTCTCTGTTTATGAATGGACAGAAGTTAAGATTAGAGATGTCCAACTAGGAATAGATAAAAAGTCATATGTAGCTTCTGGTACCATAGAAGAACCGACAGTTGTTCAAAAAGGAGAAAAAATAATATATGATGTCGTAGTAGATAATAAGAGCAATTATGAATCTTTCCAAGATGTTTATGTTTATGACTATCTTCCAAGCGCCGTTACTTCTCATCCTAATCAGTATGCCTATTATAAAGAAGGAGAAGGGGATATTAATAATTACAAGTTAATAAAAGATGATGGTCTTATTGATTATACTCTTGATAAAAACAAGAACATTATAAGATTCAAAATAAGTCAAATCTTATCAGGAGAGAATATTCACATCTTAATCCCAGTTACTGTTACGACGAATGAGAAAGAAGTAATAAAAAACAAAGCTGAGTTAACGGGATTTAATAACAAATCATTAAGTATAGTATCACCGATTACTTATCATATAAGCGATTCCGGGGCAATAAGTATTACTAAGCAAGTCAAAACAAAATATAAAACTGCCGGAATAGATAATACACGAGATTTTAAATTTAAAATAACTCTCATTTTGCCAAATGAAGAAGAACAAAATGATGAATATATACTAATTAATCAGATTCCTGATTTAGACTTGTTAAATACTAAATATGGGGATGTGGAATTTACAGATGGTATTGGCTATTTCACATTAAAAAATGGAGAATCAATAAATCTCTTCAATATTCCATTTGGATTTGGTTATAAAATTGAAGAAGAAGATTATCCAAAAGAAGAATATGAGTCATCTATTAGTTCAAGTACCGGAATAATAACATCTAATAATAAAATAGATATAATAGCAACTAATACCTACTTATTAGATATTAAACACCCAGAAATAATCAATAATGATAATCCGGAAACTAGTACATATTCAAAAATTTTAAGAATAGTAATATTAACTCTTTCTTTATCATTATTACTTTATATTACTATTAAAAAGAATAAAGTACCTAAATTCTCCAACAAGTAATAATAAAACCATCACCTTTGTGATGGCTTTATTTTTTCGTATTTATCAACTACCTCTTCTAAAGCTAAATTATTATCCATTATATACTTTGCCAACTTTTTACTTCCTACATACCTCAAATGCCATGGTTCGTATCCATAACCAGTAATACTTTCTTTTCCTTTTGGATATCTTAAGATAAATCCATAATCACTAATAATAGAATGTAAGTATTCATATAACTCATTTAATTCTTCCGCCAAATCAATAAACCACTTACCATGTATACAAGCACAGATATCTATTGCAAGTCCTGTTTCATGTTCGCTATGCAGGGGTCTAGCTACATACATATCTGCATGTTCTATCCCTTTTTCTTCAGCAACTCCTTTATATTGCTCTTCTTGATCGACAGTATATCTATAACCGCTTTGTAATTCAATTACATATCCTTTCTTTTTCATTGCTTTTTTTAATTCCAAGAAATCGTAATAAGCCGCTTCTTCCATCAAGCTCTCTCTTTTATCAATACTAGGGTATTTTGAATCATATGCAATTATCTTATACTTCAAATCATTAGGTATACTATGTTTCTTATTAATTAGAATCTTGTATTTATTATAAGATTCTTCCACTAGCCAATCAAATATTTTATGGTCTTTTATTAATTCGGGGTGATATTGGACACCTAACATACATGCTCCATCTCTAGTGTATTCTACTGCTTCAACTATATCATCATCAGCTTTAGCAGAAACCACTAAGGAATCAGGAATTCTTGCTACAACATAAGTATGTAGTGATGGAACTCTAATCTCTTTTTCATTATATATTTTTTCCATTATGGTTCCTTTTTTAATTTTTATTCTATGCTTAGAACTCTCAATTGTCTGAATGTCTTTTGTTACATAATGATCGTGATTATTTATTCTATTTTCTTCCAACCTAAACAAGTATGGCTTAATATCCTTATTAGCTTCATAAGTGGCATTTATAGAAAGCTTTTTATTGCTTAATCTATCCTCAACTATGTTTAAGAATGTGGTCATAGCCTGCATTCCTAGACATACCCCCAAAAATGGCTTGTGATTTTTTATAGCATCGTCAAAAATCTTATAAAACTCTTTTTTTATACATCTACCTCCTGGCCATATGTAAGCGTCGCATATATCAAAATATTGTTTTACATCACTATTTAAAATACCTATAGGAATAGCCCCGGAGTCAACTACCATCTGTTCATACATTCTAACAAATGATGCTTTATCTTGATAAGGGTCGTTATCATCATTTTTCAAATTATAAGTTGGTAGTATACCAACAACTATTTTTCCCTTAATCATAGTATCATCTCCATAAAATAATTATAACAAAGAGGCTTATTAATTCCAACAATATTATCATAGACAAGCTAGATGTGGTAGAAAAGAGCTTTATTACATGTTACAATAATATAAAATGAAAGAGGTGTTTCTATATGAGTAGAATACTAGTTTGTTACTTTTCTGCAAGCGGAGTAACTAAAAAAGTGGCAGAAAGAATAACAGAAGCAGTAAATGGAGATATTTTTGAAATAGAGCCCCAAGTAAAATATACAACTGAAGACCTAGATTGGAACAACAAGCAAAGCAGAACGTCGATAGAGATGAGTGATAAAAGCTCTCGTCCAGCCATTGTTAAAAAAGTAGATAACATCGATACTTATAATACGATTGTTATCGGCTTCCCGGTTTGGTGGTATACCGCTCCAACTATCATTAATACTTTTATTGAAGAAAATGAATTAAAAGATAAAAAAATATACATATTCGTAACAAGTGGCGGTTCTAGCCAAGCTGGTAGTTTTAAAGATTTAAAAGAACAATATCCTAATTTAAACTTTATAAGTGCTAAAAGATTCAATGGAAATGAAGACGTAGAAGAGTATATAGAATGGGTAAAATAAGAAGGAAAAATAAGATGAAAAGAAAAGTATTGTTGATAGTTTTTATGTTATTAACACTTTGTTTAGCCTCTTGTAAATCAGAAGAAAAAAAAGAAGAGAAGAAACCGATTACCAAACAAGAAGAAAAAATAAACATTAGTGAAAGGAAACAAAGAATTATCAACCTAATAAAAACCGAAATGATTAATCAAAATCATATGTTGACAGATAATATCAAAACTCTTGATATTACAAAGGTTTATTTATATGGTTATTATAGTGAGACTGGAAAAAAAGACTTTGAGATAGGATATACTTATTCCTGTCAAAGCGAGGAGAATTGTATCAAAGGACTTAATTCAGAGCCGAATACGAGCAACACTATATGGATAAATATGGATAGCGAAGAAACTAAGATTTATAGTATAAATACTGGAATAAGTATCAGTGCGAGTGATATTAATAGTAAAAGATACTTAAGAATAGGGGAATTAGTAGAATAGAGGAATAATATGTTTAATAATGCTAAAAATGCAAAACTAGAAATTGAAGATACTTACGTAGATTATATTTCTTTTGGCAGAGGTAAAAAGAATCTAATATTGATTCCTGGAGTGGGAGAAGGATTAAAAACTCTAAAAGGTTATGCAATCCCATTCTCTGTGATGTATAGAAAATATACCAAGGACTATAAAGTATACTCATTTAGTAGAAGAAATAAAATGCCTAATGGTTTTACCACAGAAGATATGGCAAAAGATATTATTAAACACATGAATGATTTGGGAATCAAAAAAGCTGATGTGGTAGGAGTTTCTCAAGGAGGAATGATTGCTCAATATTTAGCAATACATGCCCCCGATAGAATTAATAAGCTTGTCTTAGTAGTAACTGTACCAAAGCCTAACAATGTAATAGAAGAATCTGTTAATACGTGGTTAAAAATGGCTAAAGAAAAAGACTTTAAAGGCATTATAATAGATACTGCAGAAAGATCATATGTTGGAAAATACTTAGAAAGAAATAAAAAGCTCTACAAATTATTGAATTTTTATAAAAATAGAGCTACATATGATAGGTTTATTATTGAAGCAGAAGCGTGCTTATCACATAATGCCTATAATAAATTGGATCAGATAAAGAATCCTACACTAATCATTGGAGCTCAAAAAGATAGAGCGGTAGGTATAGAAGGATCTAAAGAGCTTCATGATAGAATTACCGGAAGCGAATTATATATCTATGAAGATTATAGCCATGGGGTATATGAACAAGCGAAAGACTTTAATAGTAGAATATTGACATATTTAGAAAAATAATTAGCACTCGCTATTGACAAGTGCTAATTATAGTGGTATTATTAAATTGTAATAAGAAGAAAATCTTATTATAGGTATTAAAATTATATTTGTGCTACCTAGTCGTAACACGTTATGAAAGGAAGTTGATATATATGATGTTAGTACCAAGAAAGAACAGCTTTGACTTGTTTGATGATTTCTTTGACGAGGATTTCTTTCCAAGAGATGATTTTTTCCCAAAAAAAGAAAGAAATCTAATGAAAACGGATATCAAAGAAAAGAAAGATAGATTCATTTTAGAAATTGATTTGCCAGGATTTGAAAAAGACAAAATTAACATTTCATTAGAAAAAGGATATTTAAAGATTCATGCTAAAGTGAATAAAGAAGAAAAGAAAAATGACGACGAAAAATTTGTACGTCGCGAAAGGTTCTTTAGTGAATGTTCACGTAGCTTCTACGTTGGAGAAGATATTAAAGAAGAAGAAATCCACGCTGAGTTTAAAAATGGTATGTTAAGAATAGAAATACCTAAAAAAGAAGCAATATCAGGAACTAAAGAAGTAAAACAAATACCAATCAAATAATAAAGAATCAGCTTATGCTGATTTTTTTAGTAAAACTTGACGAAAAGGTGGGCGTAATTTAAAATATTAAGCCATTCAGAGGAGAACAGGAAAATATGGAAATAAGAACGTGTAATTGTCCCGCTTGTGGGGCACCTATTGATGTGTATAATAAAACTAGATCATGCCCATACTGTGGCTCAATACTAATATACAACAATACTGGGGCTTCAATTTCTGCCTGCGAAAATGCATTAGAAAAATGTTTGTCTTATGAACAATTGTTACAAGAAAAGACAGACGAAGTACGCAACTATAAAACTGGGGCATTTAGTACAATATGCTAGGCGATTAGTGTTTGTATGGCATATTACGCCTGGGGTTTACCGCTGGAACTATGCTTTGTACCAGCTACATATTTTGCCATAAGTGGTATAAGTGTTGCCGCCTTAATGAGAGCTATTAAAGAAAAAAAAGAACCAGAATCTCAGAATCAAAAAGAAGATCTGGGAGAAGAAAGACGTCTGAAACTATAATTATTAATATCACTATAAAGGAGAAATCCTTTTTTGTATACTATCCAAAGAAGTTTATCTTATTAAAAAGTATAACTGGCAAAGGAAAAAAAACATTATTTGCAAATAATCTGAGCAAGCGGTACCACAACACCATTTAAAGGAGGGCGTGTATGGTAACAATAACTAAAAAGGCACACGAAATGACAGGAATGTTAATAAACGCCCTATCAATAGAGGGTGACCAAACAGAAGCACAAGAATACATATTTAAACATGGTTTAATATGCTACCATAAAGATTCGTATTTACGTAGTAATGGCTTCGACAACATAGCAAATTCAAACCTATTAAAAGTTGAAAGAATAGATTCTAAAAAAGTATTAGCAGATCCATACATGCAAAACTTCAAATGCATTTATGACATTTCAGGAAACATAGTTATGGGACTTGAAAGGAAAATTCCGGGATACTATCTTGCTAAGTACAGAGAAGACAAAAGAGATCCGTATACATTTGCCAGAATAACGAGTTATTGTTATACGAATATTCCCCTTTTACTACCTGTTTTATATGAGGGAGTAAACAGAAAAGAAGAATGGATGACGGTTGAACCATATGAAATTATGACTCATAATACAAGAGCCGTAAAAGCGCGCGGCCGTGTTTTATTGTTGGGATGCGGATTGGGCTATAGTGCATTTAGATTGGCTTTGGAAGAACAGGTTAAAAGCATAGATATTGTTGAATTAAGCCCCGACGTCAAAAAGCTTTACGATAAAAATGTACGCGACATAACTCCTAATAGAAATAAAATAAATGACATAATACTAGATGATGCTATAAAATACTTATATTCAACAAATTTAGAAAAATACAATCACATAGATGTCGACATATGGCGTGATACTTTGGACATGATTTATCCGTATTTAAAATGTTTAGCACTAGAAGACCAATATCCAGATGTAACCTTTTCTTATTGGATAGAAAATACTTTTTATACAGATTTACAAGCAGAGTTGTTAAAAATAATGCTTTATCTTTTAGTTGGTAGTGATGGATATTTTGAAGAATGGACTATACCTGGACTAAATACATTGGCAAGATATATTATAAAAAAATCAGAAATAACCATTTCAAGTCCGGCGGATTTAAACAGACTATTGAACCCGGCTTATTTGAGAAAAATGGTGAAAGAATTTGCCTTAACCAATCCTGACGATGTTGAAAAGATTGGCGCGGACGTAGGGAAATATATAACGGCTGGAATGTCAAGCGTCAATAAATCTCAGACACATACGCTTTAAGACTACTTTGAAGGAGAAATCCTTCTTTTTTCATGGTATAATCAATTTAGAAAGTAGATGATATCATGGCTATAATTGGTACATTTATGGTACCTCATCCTCCTTTAATTGTACCGGAGATAGGAAAGGGGGATGAAAAGCAAGTAGAAAAAACACTTAACTCTTATCAAGAAGTTGCTAAAGAAATAGCAAGGTTAAAACCGGAAACAATAGTAATATCCAGTCCTCATGCTAGGTACTATAGTGATTACTTTTACATATCTGGTAGTGAAAATGTAAAGGGCAATTTTGGCTCGTTTGGTGCAAGTAGCATAATTTTTGATGAGGAAATAGACATTGAATTAGCTAAAGAAATAGAAAGAATCGCTGAAAAAGATAGTTTCCCGAGTGGATGTATAAAAGATGAAGTTCTTGATCATGGCACAATGGTGCCATTGTATTTCATCAGAAAAGAATTGCCTAAATGTAAAATAGTAGTTGTTGGTTTGTCAACTTTACCACTTTTAGACAATTATCATTTTGGTATGATAATTAATGAAGCTGTGCAAAACATAAATAGGAAAGTAGTATATGTTGCTAGTGGAGACCTATCTCATAAGTTACAAGAATATGGTCCATATGGTTTTATTAAAGAAGGACCGATATATGATTATAGAATCATGAAAACAATGTCTAGCGGAAACTTCAATGAATTATTAGAATATGAAGAATCATTTTTAGATAAAGCTGCCGAGTGTGGCCATCGTTCTTTTACCATTATGGCCGGGGCTCTAAATGGATATAATGTACAAAGTAAACAACTATCTCATGAAGATGTTACCGGTGTAGGGTATGGAATATGTACCTTTTACCCACAAGAGAGAAACAAAGATAGAGATTTTTATGATAAATACCTAAACGATATCCTAATTAAAACACAAAGCAATGATGAATATGTTAATTTAGCTAGAAAAACAATTGAAACATATATAAAAGATAATATAAAAATAGAAGTACCAGAAAATACTCCTAAAGAATTATTAAATAATAAAGCTGGAGTATTCGTTTCAATACACAAACTTGGCACCCTTAGAGGCTGTATTGGTACCTTTTTACCAACTACTGACTCCATCGCTACGGAAATAATAAATAATGCTATCAGTGCTTCTACTGAAGATCCGCGTTTCAGGCCGATAACAGAAGATGAACTGAAATATTTGGAAATAAATGTCGATGTCTTAAGTACCCCACAACCAATAGAATCTCAAAATCAGTTGGATCCCAAAAAATATGGTGTAATAGTAACAAGCGGATATAAAAAAGGATTATTACTGCCAGATTTAGAGGGAGTAGATACAATAGAAGAACAAATAGCTATTGCTAAAAATAAAGCAGGAATTCTAAAAGATGAAGAAATATCATTAGAGAGATTTACAGTAACTCGTCATAAATAGTAAGGAGATAAAATATGAAAAAAATATTTATTTACTATAGTCATAGCGGTAATGGAGATTTGATAGCAGAATTCTATAAAAAAAAGGGATATGATGTAGAAAAGATTATCCCTAGTAATCCTTTACCTAAGAACAAATTCCTATCCATTTTAATAGGAGGATATAAAGCAAGTGTTGGCTATAAAGACAAATTAAAAAAATTATCTATTGATCCAAATAATTATGACGAAATAATTATTGGTTCTCCAATTTGGAATAGTCGTTTATCTTCTCCTATTAATTCTTTATTAAATAAAATACAATTGGCTACTAAAAAAACGACCTTTATACTATATAGTGCTAGTGGGAAACCTAATAAAGCTACTGAGCTATTAAAAAAACAATATCCTAAATCAAGAATAATAAATCTAACTGAACCAAAAAAGTATCCACAAGAATTCGAAGATATTTTAAAAAAGAAAGGATGATAAATTGATTATAGAATACAATTCTAGGTATAATGATAGTGTTAAAGAACTATTATATGAATTACAAGAGTATATAATGAATCTTGATCAAGAAAAATATAATACTATCAGTCCTGAATATAAAGAACAGTACTTTAATAAAGTAATGAAAGAAGTAAGAGAATATCAAGGGAAAATAATGTTATATGAAGAAAACAATAAAATAATTGGCTTGATTATTGGATGTATAAACAATGAAGAAACAAATGATTTTGATTTCCATGCCCCGAGAAGAGGGCGTATAACAGAATTTATAGTTAATAAAAAGTATCATGGTAAGAAGATAGGTCAAAAATTATTTAAAGCTATGGAAGAACACCTTCCTGGTTTGGGATGTAAAGATATCTTAATAGGAGTCTTTGCTTATAATGATACTGCAAGAAGATTTTATGAAAAAAATGGTTATCATTTAAGGATGATAGAAATGACTAAGAAAGGATAAATAATATGGAATTTACAAATGTAATAAAAGAAAGATTTTCAACAAGAAAATTCTCAAATAAACAAATAGAAAGAGAAAAACTAAATAACATTTTAGAAGCCGGAAGAATAGCTCCTACAGCTAAAAATTTACAATCTTTTAAGATATATGTAGTTGAGAGTGATGAGGGATTACAAAAAATTGATAAAGCTACCAGATGCCGTTATAATGCTCCAACCGTATTAGTTATATGTGGAGATAAGAATGGTTATAGTCATGGAGATCATTCCTTTGTAGATATAGATACTTCCATTGTAACAACTCATTTAATGTTAGCAGCTACTAATGAAGGAGTAGATAACATTTGGATCGGGTTATTTGAACCAGAAGTCTTACAAAAAGAATTAAAAATACCAGATAATTATATCCCCGTTACTGTTTTGCCACTTGGCTATAAAACAGAAGACTATACACCAAGTCCAATGCATACAATGAGAAAGAATATAGAGGAATTAATTGAATATAAATAGGAGATGAAATGATGAAAGAAGTATATGAATTTATAAACGAATGTGGAACTTATTATCTAGCTACAATAGAAGATAATAAGCCAAGAGTAAGGCCCTTTGGAACTATCAATCTTTACGAGAATAAACTTTATATCCAAACTGGTAAATCAAAAAATGTATATAAACAAATAGAAAAAAATAATAACTTTGAAATATGTTGTTTTAAAGAAGGTAAATGGTTAAGAGTATCAGGTGAATTAATAGCAGATGATCGTATACAAGCCAAAAAATCTATGTTAGATAAATACCCAGATTTAAGAAGTATGTATGATGAAAACGATAGTAATACATCTGTATTATATATTAATAATGCTATTGCAACATTTTATTCATTCACAGAAGAACCCAAAGAAATTAAGATATAAGAGATAATTATGGAATATAGAAGATTTAATAATACAATAATAGCTAGAATAGACAAGGGCGAGGAAATATTAGAAAAAATAAAAGAAATATCTTTAAAAGAAAATATAAAACTAGCTTCAGTATCCGCTTTAGGAGCCACTAACGATTTTACTGTTGGAGTTTATAAGATCGACGAGAAAAAGTATTATTCAAATGATTTTCAAGGTAATTACGAAATAGTATCATTAACAGGAACTATTAATACGATGAATAACGAATTTTATACTCATATTCATATGAGTGCTGGAAATGAAAATGGAGAAGTCTTCGGAGGACATCTCAATAAAGCTATAGTAAGTGCCACTTGTGAAATGGTAATAACAATAATAGATGGTAGAGTAGATCGTATACTAGATAAAGATATAGGTTTAAATCTATTTAAATTTGATGTATAAGAAGGAGTACCAACTCCTTTTTTAAATAATAATAGTTCTCTAATTTACTAATAATATATGTATGTTATAATTTATAAGGAAAGAAGGTAAAGTAAATGAGCTTTATTAATAATATAATAGAAAAAGCTAAAAAAGAAAAAAAGACAATAGTTTTACCAGAAAGCAATGATCGAAGAGTCTTAGAAGCTACAGAAAAGATTCTTAAGAACGATATTGCTAATATAATCCTAATTGGCAGTGAAAAAGAAATAAAAGAAAACAGTGAAGGATTAGATATAAGTGCTGCTAAAATAATTAATCCTGTAGATTATACTAGAACAGATGAACTGGCTAATAAAATGTACGAGTTGAGAAAAGAAAAGGGAATGACTCTTGAAGAGGCTCATAAGCTCCTTCTAACAGATTATATGTATATTTCGTGTATGCTAGTGAAAGAAGGACTAGCAGATGGAGTAGTATCAGGAGCTTGTCACTCATCAGCTAATACCTTAAAGCCAGCTTTACAATTAATAAAAACTGCTCCAGGAGTGGAATTAGTATCCGCGTTCTTCCTTATGGTAGTTCCAGATTGTCAATATGGATATAATGGAGTATTTGTTTTTGCTGATTGTGGATTAGAACAAAACCCTACTTCAGAAAAATTAGCAGATATAGCATATTCGGCATCTAAATCATTTGAGTTGCTTACTGGCGAGAAAGCCGTAACGGCTATGCTATCTCATTCTACAAAAGGTAGCGCCAAACATAATGATGTTGATAAAGTAGTAGAAGCAGTAAATATAGCCCGTGAAAAATATCCAACTTTAAATGTTGATGGAGAATTACAATTAGATGCTGCTATAATACCTGAAATTGCCGAATCTAAAGCCCCAGGATCTCAAGTTGCCGGTCGTGCTAATACTTTAATATTCCCTGATTTAGATGCAGGAAATATTGGTTATAAATTGGTTCAAAGGCTAGCCAAAGCTGAAGCATATGGCCCTATTACCCAGGGTATTAATAAGCCAGTTAATGATTTATCACGTGGCTGTTCAGCAGATGACATCGTCGGCGCTGTAGCTATAACAGCATTGCAATCCTCTCATAAATAATATGGTGATAAGATGACAAACCTAAATAAGTATTTTTCATATAATTCAAAAGTAATACTCAGTTTTTTCTTTATTTGTTTAGTATTACTTATCATTGATTATCTAACTATGCATAAACTAAGCGATTTCTTAGCCTTAAAAAAGGGGTCAATCTTTAATCCTTTAACCTATTTAAGAATGGTAACAAACTCTTTTGTAAGTAAAGATTGGAATCACTTTCGAAGCAACTTTGTTTATATTCTTTTATTAGGACCAATGCTAGAAGAAAAGTATGGAAGTATAGCTATATTAAAAATAATGCTACTAACCTCAGTAATAAGTAGTATTGTAATACTATTATTCTCCAAAAGAGGAGCATTAGGAGCTAGTGATATAACATTTATGATGATCGTTCTAAGTTCTATCGTAAATATCCAAGGAGGAAAAATACCAATCACATTAGTACTTATAGTCTTATTCTACGTTGTCGATGAAATAATAAAAGAATTATTACATATTAATGATAATATTTCCCATCTATCCCATTTAGTAGGAGCTGCTTGTGGATTTATATTTGGTTTTTATCTATTATGATTGATTTTACACTTTATTAGAATTATAATTAAATCATAATTCAGGGAGTGATAAAATGGACATAATAGAGATGATAAATAATAACAACATTCAAGGTTTCATAGATAATGTAGCTCAATGCATGGGGAGAATTGCCGAGATTGAAAAAGCCTTACTATGTAACAGAAGCTTTCCCATTTTTATAAAGCTTTCATTTATAAAAAATAATGATTGGGTTGGTAAAAATAAGTTTTATGATGATTTAATGGATGATTTAGCACAATTTACTACAAAATATAGTTATCCTGATTTAATCTTCTTGGCTAAGAAATATCCTTCTGATAAATCGTATTACTTGATAAAAGCTCTTCAACAGGTTACTAGAGAGAATAGTGCTAAGTTTTTAGGACATCTTTGGGAAAACGGACTAGGGATTGAGGCACTAGATGAAGCTATACAACAAAACATAGCAGAGCATAGTGCCAGAGCTAGAGCAGCGTTATATCTTGGCCGAAAAAACTCTTTTATAAACAACTTCGGATTGGCTTGCTCAATAATTGAATCTGATTTACCAATACAAGAACAAATAGAGCAGCTAGCTATTCTATATGCCAAAGCCAAAAATAATAAAACAGTAACTGACGAAAATCGAGCTATGATTCTAATATCTCTTCATCTGACCAATCTTGCTGATAATCATCTAAATGATTTAAGTGAAAGCGAATTAGAAATAATTAAGAGGATAACTTCAGAGCCACTTACGTATGATGAGATGGAACCGGACTCGACTTTAAATGAAGATCAATTAGAAGAAAATCCTCATGGAATAGCGATTGTTTTTACTAGGCCCACTAAGGAAAAAAGAGCCATATCATAATATATATACATGAGGTAGATATATGAACAATAAAAGATTAAAAATAATTGTTTTAATACTAAGCATATTAGTAATTAGCTTGGTTGTATTTTCCATAGCATCCTACAATAGAAGCTTAGAAATAAAAAGAGAAAATATTGAAAAAATAGGATTAAAAATAGTAGTAAATAAGAAAGAATACCCAGTAAAATTAGTTAATAATGATACTGTATTATCCATTCAAAAGAAACTACCAATTACCAATTATTTTACAAAATACGAAGATAGTTTATACTATTGTAAACTAGATAATGGAGTAAATATAGATGGTGAAATCGTTTCCAAAGTTAAGCCCAAGGGAATATACTATCATACTGGATGGAATAGTATAGTAATTGCTTATAAAGAGTATACATTTAAGAAACAAAAACTAGTATATCTTGGATCAATAGATAATAATATTCCTAATAAGAATAGTATTCAGGAGATAACCGTTGATACAAACGAAAAGGATTAATCTTTAGATTAATCCCTTTTTTAATACTCTTCCTTCTCGTGTGTCTAAAAATAGTAATTCATTTTCATAATTCCGAAAATGTACTTTTCTTGCATTTAAACTTTCAATTTCTCTGGCCATATAGTCTCTATATCTTTCCAATTGATCTGACACTTGCGATAATGCTTTAATTCGTCTTTCCATACTATCTCTGTCATAAGTTCCAATTAGAAATTGTTTTATACTCATAGTACCAAGTACATCAGCATATCTTCTTAAAGGAGAAGTTAGATGCGAGTAAAAAGGAATTTCCAAGCCTTCATGTCCAGGGGAAACAAGGCTATAATATGCATAATTACTATTGTCTAGTAATTTCAATAGAGGGAAAGAATAATCTATAGACTCCCTCGCGTTTACTTCTCTTTTGATGGCTTCAATCTTATCTCTTCCGCCATTTATACCACAATTTCTAAAAGGGAAAGGAACTCCTGTTTCACTTGCTATCTTAGCAATACTACTATTAGTATGTATCATAAATGTAGTAACTACATTTACTCCATCGGCACTAACAGCCCCGGTTTTTTTCAAATCGTAAAACCAGGACGGAAGAGGAACACCTCGTTGTTGCGTATATGCTTCAACAGAGTTTAAATATAATTCCTTCATAAACTGGGCAGCCTTAGCAATATCTTGAAAATCACGTATTACTTCGCTAGACTCCGGATCGCCACCAATTAAATTGTCATAATCTTGATAATCATAGTTGGTTTTTGTTCGTATTTTCTCGGGCTTTATTTCTGTTTTTACGGGGGTTCCAGTAATTTCATCGAAATAGAAGTAATAACTAATGCCTAAAACATCTTGTCCAGCATTTAAGCTCATTAAGCCTTGCGATAATTCTAGAGGAAACATCGGTATACAATACCCGTTACTATAATATATAGATTCAGTCCTGATTCTAGCTTCAAGCATTATGCTTGAATTAGAAGATAAATAATCATTTGGATTAGGTATTAAATAAGCTAACGGGTCAGCAATATGTACTCCTGCTACTAACAAACCGTTTTCTCTTGTAACTGATATTGCGTCATCTATTTCGTTTGGATTATGATCAAAAGTATAAATTCTTCTTTCCGTATTCCCCAAAACCGCCATTCTATCAGAAATCAAAATAGTAGGAGCATTATATTTTACTAATTCCGCCTCGCTCAGTATGGGCATATCAAATTTTTCTCTTATTCGATATGAATAGTTCAAATCAGCTCTAGATCCTTCGAATGGGAAGCGGCCATTTATACCAAGTATCAATTTATTCTCCTCGTGTTGTAACCAATCTATATTTTTATTGCTCTGTCCCTTTTTAAGCCCACTTATAAAACTCTTAATAAGCTTCTTATAATCCCTTTTTTGTTCTTCCGTTATCTTAAAATCCGAATCTGTTACAATTCTTTTAAAGACATGTTGAAAATGCGCCCAATCCGAATCGTAACCTAATAATAAAGAATCTTTAAGGGCTATTAAGTATTTTTGTATTACAATTTTTATTAATGGAGAACCGCTTTTATTTACCGCATTGATAAGTCGTTCTCTCTTTCCTGAATGAGGTAGCTGAGAAGGGGCAATCTGCCCTATATTTTCACTACTAGAATTGCTTTTTTTGCTATATCTTGATAGCATCTGATTAAACAAGCTATAGTTCTTTAAACCAAAAACAACATACATGAGTATAGATTCTAAGTTCTTTTTAGAATTGTCATATTTTTTTACCAAATCATCTGGATATTCCTTCTTCTTTTCTTCCAGTTTTTCTTTGGCCTCTAAAAGAGTAGAGAAATAGGAACAATTATCATCTCCTATATTAATTATTTCCCCCAGGACGTTTTCTAGTGAAGCAAAGAAAAAATCTACAAGTCTTGTATCTCTGATCACCTTTATTTGGCCCTTCTTAAAAGATTCTTTATCTTTTATCAACTCGCCTAAAACTTCTATGGCACTACTTAGAATGCTTAAATCATTCTCTCCATCATAGGTAAAGGAGCTTAATTCATCTTCTATAATAGTTTTAACCACAACTGCTAAGCGACTTCTACTCATCCTTTGGAATACTATTTCAATAGAGTCGCAACTTTTCCATTCTTCTAATTTTTTCCTAACATTTCTCAAATACACATCTTCATTTTGTTTACTCATAATATACCTCGTTTATAACTTTATTATAAAATCTAACCTCTCTTAATTCAAGGATTAAACCACTAGTTGAGTGAATTCAACGTTATTTTTATTGTTAATCATTAAATAATTAGATAGAATTGTTAAAGAAAAGAGGGAATTATTATGATTTATTTAGATTATAGTGCAACTACTCCAGTTAATAAGGAGGTAATAGATTCTTATTCTAAAGCTTGTGAAAAGTATATTGGGAACCCAAACTCTTTACATAGACTAGGAACAGAAGCTAAGGAGGTAATTGATGCCTCAAGTAAACAAATAGCTAATATTCTAAATATTAAGCCAACAGAAATAATATATACAAGCGGAGCTTCAGAAAGCAATAACACTGCAATTAAAGGTGTGGCACTGAAATATGCTAATCGCGGGAAACATATTATCAGTACAGAGTTAGAGCACTCATCTATTATTGGACCATTAAACTATTTGATGGCTCAAGGATATGAGGTCGATTTTGTAAGTTTAAAAGAGAATGGAGAAATAGATTTAAAAGAATTAGAAAATCTAATTAGAGATGATACTATTTTAGTAAGTATATCTTCTGTAAATAGTGAAATAGGTATCAGACAGCCAATTGCCAAAATAAGTGAAATAGTAAAAAAACATCCTAAATGTTTATTTCATAGTGATATGACTCAAAGTGTTGGTAAAGAAAACATTGATCTTTCGCTAGTTGATTTAGCCTCATTCTCTGCTCAAAAATTCTATGGAATGAAAGGAATTGGAATTTTATATAAGAGAGAAAGCCTTAATATTGAACCTTTAATACATGGGGGGAAAAGCACTACGGTATATCGTAGTGGAACGCCTGCTTTACCATTAATAGTATCTATATCTAAAGCTTTAAGATTGGTTTATGAGAATTTCCAAGAAAAATATAAACACGTAGAAGAGATGAATAAATACTTAAGAGAGAGAATGAGTAAAATGGATATTTTTGTTAATAGTCCAGAACATGCAATTCCTCATATCTTGAATTTCTCTTTAAATGGAATTAAATCTGAAACTATGCTGCATGCTCTAGAAGGAGATGATATCTTTATTTCCACTCAAACAGCTTGCTCAGTTGGAGATTATTCAAGAGCAGTCTTTGCTGTTACTAATAGTAAAGACAAAGCTTCATCTAGCATGCGTGTAAGTTTATCATATTTAACTACTAAAGAAGAAATTGATAAGTTTATTACT
>JAEEGL017268309.1_pt1 | contig 29932 bp, 31 predicted proteins | sample 9134231 | NCBI WGS metagenome assembly JAEEGL01 (sample SAMN16246548, study PRJNA631951) | gut metagenome | biome: gut microbiome; feature: rumen; material: fiber-attached | host: Bos | place: Iran: Karaj | collected 2018-10 | reverse complement strand
GCCTGCCTATCATGCTCCGACAGCCGGAAACGTTCTCCGTGCGATGTGGGAGCGCGGCTGGTCCTTCATCAAGAAAGCAGGCACCATCATTGTTCTGTCCACCATCGTTCTCTGGTTCCTCCAGGGCTTCGGTACGGTCAACGGCCGCTTCGGCATGGTAGAGGAGCTCTATGAAGACGAAGAGCTTGTCACCGAAGAATACATTCAGCAGGTCGCAGACCGCATGGGCATCGAAACGGATGAGGTCAACCCTTCCGACGATTCCATCCTGGCGGCCATTGCGCAGCCTGTTTCCGTGATCTTCAAACCTCAGGGCTTCGGTTCCTGGAAGCCTACCGTGGCTACCGTCACCGGACTGATCGCGAAAGAGAATGTCGTCGGCACCTTTGGCGTGCTGTACAACTATGACGATCAGGACGGCGAGGATGAACTCGAAGAGAACGGCGACCAGATCTGGGACAACGTGGCGGATGACTTCAACCGCAACTCCGATGGTCACGGAAAACTGGCGGCGTTCGCTTTCATGATCTTCAATCTTCTGTGCGCACCGTGCTTTGCTGCCATGGGCGCCATCAAACGGGAGATGAACAGTCCGAAGTGGACCGTTTTCGCGATCGGATACATGTGCATCTTCGCGTATGTCATCTCGCTCATTGTTTTCCAGGTTGGCAAGGTCTTTGCCGGCGGTGTGAACGCCGTTGGTCTGATCGTGGCGCTTGCCTTGCTTGGCGGACTCCTGTGGCAACTGCTTAAGCCCTATAAGGAAAGCACCAAGCTGACACAGAAAGCGTAAAACAATCCACCCTATCCGAGGATGAAAGGAGCTGATGCGGTATGCTGTTCTGGCTTGAAACGAATATAGTATCCGTTGTAATCGCTATGGTTCTCATAGCCGTTGTTACCCTGATCGTTCGCAGCCTGATCCGGGATAAAAAGGCAGGAAAACACATCTGCGGCGGCTCATGCTCTTCCTGCGGAGGCGGCTGCTCAGGTTGCCCGATGCAGGGGAAATGTCATAGCATGCATGACAGATGATCCGGAACGGACCTGCAGAACCTCCTGCGGGTCCGTTTCCCTGTCTATATGGAAAAGAATTCTGAAAAGCCCCACTGCGACTGCGGATATAAGAAGAAAGGTTTTAAAATGATAAAAACGACTATACAGATTGACGGCATGATGTGCGGAATGTGCGAGGCACATATTTGTGATACAATTCGTAAAGCTGTTCCTTCCGCAAAGAAAGTGACTGCCTCACGAAGCAAAAAAGAGGCCTCCTTCCTGACTGAAGAAGCGGTGGATACGAATAAACTGAAGGCTGCCGTGGACGTGACCGGCTATACCTGGCGGGGCGTGGAATCGGTTCCTTATGAGAAGAAAGGCTTGTTCAGAAGGAAATGAGCGACAAATGAAGTATCACATCGAAAAAAATACCGTTCAGGAAACGCTGATCATCCCGCTTTTCGGGCGGCTGGTGTGCTCCGAGCGTTTCCCGGAGCTGTTCTCGGATCCCGAGGCCAAAAGAATCTGTGATTCTCTCGACTATGATTTTGAAGAGAAACGGAAAAAGATGGAATCCCCGGCAGGTCTCTTCGGCGCGCTGGAGGTAGCACAGCGGCAGTATGATCTGTGCTGCGAAGTTAAGACATATTTAAAAGAACATCCGAAGGCCGCCGTGATCAATCTGGGCTGCGGACTGGACGACACCTTTTCAAAAGCCGATAACGGTCTGTGCAAAGGCTATAACATAGATCTTCCGGACGTCATCACAGTACGGAACGAGCTTCTTCCTGCCGGAAAGCAGGAACAGAACCTCGCCTGTGACCTGAATGACTATGCCTGGATGGATCAAATCGATGCGTCGGACGGAGCGGTATTCTTCGCAGCAGGGGTATTCTACTATTTTAAGACCGAAGATGTCAGGAACCTGTTCTCAGCCATGGCAGAACGTTTTCCCGGCGCGGTACTGGCCTTTGATTCCTGCAATGAACGCGGCGCAAAGCTGATGCGGAAGACATGGCTTAAAGAAGCCGGGATCACGGATGTCAGCGCATTTTTCTCACTGGAGGACGAGGCGGAACTGCGCGGCTGGAGCCGCCGCTTCTCTTCTGTCACAGCCAGAAGTTACATGCGCGGTTACCGGGATATCTATCAAAACGTCGGCCTGTTTCACAGGCTGATGATCCGTTTCTGCGACGGACCGGTAAAGATGAAGATCGTGAAGATCACGTTCGGAGAAGAATGACATGACAAGAAAAGAACAGATCAGAAACGCTTATAAACTGACCGGAGACAACGCCAGTTTCTACGACGGCATGATGACCTATTCCACCCTCCCCGGTAAAGCCGTCTGCCGCCTCGTCTGGAACATGGACCGGGAGAAGAACCTCCGCTACATCGAGCAGGCGCTGGCCGGCGTGCCGGAGGATTTTGCCGGAAAACTGCTGGAAGTCCCGGTGGGGACGGGCGTGCTGACCATGCCGGTGTATAAGGAACTGCCGGACGCGGACATCACCTGCCTGGACTATTCCGCGGACATGATGCGGTCGGCGCAGAAAAAGCAGAAGCTGCCGGGATCCGGAACATCACCTTCCGGCAGGGGGACGTCGGTGCGCTTCCCTTTGAGGACGCATCCTTCGACATCGTCCTCTCGCTGAACGGCTTCCACGCCTTTCCGGACAAGGAGGCCGCGTACCGCGAGACCTTCCGCGTACTGAAGCCCGGCGGCACTTTCTGCGGCTGCTTCTACGTGCAGGGCGGCTGCCGGCGCACCGACTGGTTCATCCGCCATCTGTATGTCAGAAAAGGCTTTTTCACCCCGCCGTTTGAGACCGCTTACAGCCTGAGGCGCCGCCTGTCCGGGATGTATGAGAATGTCCGGGTCACGGCGGTCGAGGGCATCGGCTGCTTCCGGTGTACGAAAGCACAGACAGAAGGAAATGAGAAATGACGTGGTGGGCCTGCCGGTCTCTCTTATCCGATAGGAGGATGTGATGGCAAGACAAGATTCGGACAACCAGAAAAAAACCATGAGCAAACTGTTCCGTGGCAAAGCACTCTTCAAACCGCTGAATACCGGCCGCATCGATGACCGCGTCGCGTGCGTGCGGGAATGGGTCGCGAACATCTTTTTCTACACGAAAAACGGCACGACAATCATGATCGACGCGGGCTACAATTATGAACGCCTGCGCGAAAAAATGAGCTGGCTGGACATCGATCCGGCGACCATTCAGCATATCTTCATCACCCATCAGGATACCGATCACATCGGCGCGCTGGAACGGGACAGCGAGCTGCTGTTCAAAGACGCGGCGGTGTATATCGGGCAGGTCGAAAACCGTTATCTGACAGGCGAACTCAGGCGGAAAGTGTTCCACGGGCTCTACAAACTGCCGATGGTCCGCACGGACAACCGGCGGATCCTGCTGCGGGACGGTCAGACCGTAAATATCGGCGACATCAAAATCGAATGCCTCCTCTGCCCCGGACACACCTGGGGCCACATGGTCTATCTGATCGATGACGAATACCTCTTCACCGGAGACACGATCTGGTTCGGCGCGGACGGCGGCTACAGCTTTCTGAGCACGCTGGCGGAGGACAACAAACTGGCCGTGCGCTCGCTGGAAAAACTGGAGAAAAACCTGCGTGCCCGGAAGCAGCCGCTTAAGATCATCACCGGCCACACAGGCTGGACGGACGACCTGGACTTCGCGTTCCGGCACCGTACCGAGCTCTGCAAGCCGTTCACGAAGAAATACACCGATCCTTCCGCGCCGTATGACGGCTACGAGGAGGACGACGACACGGAGGAGAGCGCCAGAAACACACCGCTCAGAAAGGTGAATTCAAAATGAAACCGGATTACAAAAACTGGGTACCCAAAAGCATGGTGGCCGGGCTCGCCGCCGGGACCGCGCTCGTTTTCGTTCTGTTCCTTCTGCTCGGCGCGGCCGGGCTCATTCTGCACGGGACGCCGCGACTGATCTGCGGGATCGTTTTCGGCCTCGGGACGCTGGTCCTGCTCTTCTTCACGGTCTGGATGGCGGTCCTGTACCGGACGTTCGGCTACAACGGCAAGCGGAAGCTGGCCAAGACGATCATCGACGGGATCGCGGAACACGTGTGTCTGCCGGACGGCGGCACCGGACTGGACGTCGGCTGCGGCAGCGGTGCGCTGACCATCGCCTGCGCGAAGCGGAACCCGCAGGCAGCCATGGTCGGCTGCGACATCTGGTCCGGCGTGTATAAGGCGGATTTCACGAAGCAGCGCTGCGAGCAGAACGCCGCAGCGGAGCGCGTCTCCAACGTCCGCTTTGAGCACGGCAACGCAATCCGTCTCCCCTTCGCGGATGAGACTTTTGACGCCGTGACCAGTAACTACGTCTACCACAACATTTCCGGCCGCGACAAGCAGGAACTGCTGCTCGAGACCCTGCGGGTCCTCAAAAAAGGCGGGACTTTCGCGATCCATGACATCATGAGCAAGGCCCGCTACGGGGATATGGACGCCTTTTTGCAGAAGCTCCGGGACGAGGGCTACGCGGATGTCCGCCTGGCTGATACCACGGACGGGACTTTTATGGAAAACCGGGAGGCCAAATGGCTCGGTCTCGGCGGCTCCGCGCTGCTGACTGGCAGAAAGTGAAGCGCTTATGGGACTGACGCTGCTGCTCTCTCTCGTCCTTATCCTCGCCCTGTGCCTGCTCCTCTTTGCCGCCGTCGTCCTGATCCAGGACAAAAGGCTTTTCACGACGGCGCCGAAGGACATCCAGGCGGCTGCAAAGGAGCATCCCGAGCCCTTCCGCGGCGCGCATATAATGGGCTGGAAACTGGCTGTCATCAGCCTACTTCTGATGATCAGCGCGTTCCTGTACGGCGGTTATGACGGGATCAAAAACGGCTTTTCCTTCTGGCAGCTTTTCTTCCGCTTCCTCCTGATGCTCTACCTGTGGAAGGCATTCGACATCATCTGCCTGGACTGGCTTCTCCTGACGAAATCGCACTTTTTCCAGCATTTTTATCCCGAAACGGAAGGCTGCGAAGGGTATCACCAGTTCGGGTTCAACCGGAAGGGGCAGATCACACGCATCGTGCTCTTCCCGTTTATAGCCGCGCTCATGGCGGGCATCGCTTTATGGATTGGAGGATGAATCATGCTGTTTGACGAAAAGGGGAATCTGAACGGCAAAACGCTGATGCTGCTGCCGGGAACGGCCTGTGATTATCAGACTAATTTCGCCTCTGTGCTGGAGCGGCTCGGGGAGAAATACCATCTGATCTGCGTCAATTACGACGGATTTGACGGCAGCGGGTCGGTCTTTCCGGACATGATCACGGTTACGGAAAAGATCGAGAAATACATTCAGGAACGCTTCGGCGGAAGGATCGACGGTGCGCTCGGCTCCTCCCTGGGCAGCAGCTTCGTCGGACAGCTGATCCAAAGGGAAAACATCCACATAGACCACGGCATTTTCGGGAGCCCGGACCTGGACCAGAGCGGAAAATTCAGCGCCTGGCTGCAGTCAAAACTGGTGGTGCCGCTGCTGACAAGCTTCACCAAAAGTGAAAAGAAAAAGGCGAAAAGCAGGGAAAAACTGAAGGCGGCGTTTGAAATGGACGACGAAACGGCGGAGAAATTCATCGGATGCTTCGCGAAATTCGATCCCGTCTCCATCAAAAACGAATATTACACCGACCTCCTGACCTGGCTTCGCGACGATATCCACGTGGCACATACGAAAGTGCATTTCATCTATGCGAAAAAGATGGGTAAGAAATACCTGGCCCGTTACAAAAAGCATTTCCGTGACCCGGACATCCGCGGATTCGACATGCAGCACGAACAGTGGCTGTTTGGCGGGGAGAAGTATACCGCGCCAGTGCTCGCGGCCATCGATGAGTTCATGGAAACGCCTGTGTAAGTGCAGCGACTCCGCAAAAGGAAGGAGGGCGTACCCATGTATACGGACAGCCGTTTTTCACAGCCCTTAATTTTTTGTCCGCGGGTTAGCGTATGCTAACTTCTGTAAACCGATTAGAAGGAGGACACACCATGCATCTAAACTCTCTCTTGAAGGAGGCAACCGTATGAAAGAAAAGAAACAAAACGACGTGGCCGTGCTGCTGAAATATGCCGGCAGCTATAAAGGCCTGACCTTCCTGGGCCTCGGCCTGTCCGCAGCCGCCATGATCCTCGGGATGGCGCCGTACCTCTGCATCTGGCTGGTGGCGCGGGACCTGATTGCCGCAGCCCCGGAGTGGACACTGGCGGCCGGCGTCTCACGCTACGGCTGGATGGCCTTCTGGTTCGCCGTGGCCGGAATCGCAGTGTATTTCGCGGCGCTGATGTGCACGCATCTGGCGGCTTTCCGCACGGCTTCCAACATCCGCAAGCAGGGGATGGCGCATCTGATGAAGACGCCGCTCGGCTTCTTCGACTCCAACGCCTCGGGGCTTCTCCGTAACCGGCTGGACGGGGCCGCCTCCGAAACCGAGACTCTTCTCGCTCATAACCTTGCAGATATCGTGGGGAGTGCGGCCATGGTGATCGCCATGATCGTCCTGATGTTCGTGTTTGACTGGCGGATGGGCGCGGCCTGCCTGCTGGCGGCCGTGATCTCGGTCCTGGCCATGTTTTCAATGATGGGCGGCAAGAACGCCAGGCTGATGCTGGAGTATCAGACAGCGCAGGATGTCATGAGCAAGGCGGGGACCGAATACGTCCGCGGCATCCCCGTAGTCAAAGTTTTCCAGCAGACCGTGTATTCATTCAAAGCGTTCAAGGAAGCCATCGAGGATTACAGCGCCAAGGCGGAAAAGTATACGGGCCGGATCTGCCGCCTGCCGCAGTCAATCAATCTGACCGCGACGGAAGGCGCATTCATCTTCCTGGTCCCGGTCGCGCTGCTTATCGCCCCCGGTGCCTTAAAGTCCGGTAATTTTGCCGCATTCGTAACGAATTTTGCCTTCTACGCAGTGTTCTCCGCCATCATTTCCACAGCCCTGGCCAGGATCATGTTTGCTGCGAGCGGCATGATTCTGGCAAGCACGGCCCTGGCCCGTATCGCGCAGGTAATGAACGCGCCGACGCTTACGATCACGAAGGCGCCGCAGACACCGAAGGACAACGGCGTGGAATTCAAAGACGTCAGCTTCACCTATGACGGTGCGGATACGCCTGCTCTTGATCACGTCTCCTTCCGCGTGGAACCCGGGCAGACGGTAGCATTAGTCGGCCCCTCCGGAGGCGGAAAGACGACCGCCGCCAGCCTGATTCCCCGCTTCTGGGACGTCAGTTCCGGCGCGGTGGAAGTCGGCGGCACAGACGTGCGGCAGACCGATCCGCACGTGCTGATGGATCAGGTGGCCTTCGTATTCCAGAATGACCGCCTGTTCAAGACCTCCATCCTGGAAAACGTACGCGCCGCCCGTCCCGACGCTTCCCGGGAAGAAGTGCAGGCCGCGCTCTCCGCAGCGCAGTGTGACGACATCCTGGAAAAACTCCCGGACGGCATGGACACCGTCATCGGAACCGAAGGGATCTATCTTTCCGGCGGCGAGCAGCAGCGCGTGGCGCTGGCACGGGCCATCCTGAAAAATGCGCCGATCGTCGTGCTGGACGAAGCAACCGCCTTTGCCGATCCGGAGAACGAAGCCCTGATCCAGAAAGCTTTCGCGGCACTCACGAAAGACCGCACGGTCATCATGATCGCGCATCGCTTATCGACCGTTATCGGAGCAGACAAGATCATCGTACTGGATAACGGTCATATCGAAGAAGAAGGATCCCATGCGGAACTGGTGCAGGCCGGCGGCCTGTATTCCCGCATGTGGGCCGACTACAATCAGGCTGTGAAATGGCGGATCTTCCAGGGGGAAGCCGGACGACAGGAGGTACAGTAAATGTTTGGAAAAGACTTTCAGCGTAAATACGCCCTGACCGATCAGGGAATGAAAAATACAAAGCAGGGCATGCTCTGGACCATGATCGTAAACCTTCTCGTCATGGCCGGCATGGGCATCCTCTACCTGCTGATGAGTAAATATATGGACACGCTCACAAACAACGCGCCGCTTCCGAACGCCCTTGTCTTTCTCCTGCTGGTACTGGCTTTCGTCGTACTGTCCCTGATCACGCATCTGCAGCAGTACACGGCCACCTACGGCCTCGTCTACCGGGAAGTCAAAACCGTGCGCATCAGCCTGGCAGAGCGCTTAAGGAAGCTCCCGCTGGGCTACTTCGGCAAGCGGGACCTGGCGGACCTCACGGAAACGATCATGGGCGACGTGAACCGTCTGGAGCATGTCTGGTCGCACTGCCTGGGCTACCTTTACGGCTCCTATATCTCCACAGCGATCATCGCAGTCTTCGTATTCATCTATGACTGGCGGATGGCGCTGGCCTGCCTTTGGGGCGTCCCGGTGGCGTTCGCGCTGCTCTTCGGCAGCCGGAAGCTCGCGAAGCGTCAGTCCGAGATCACCAAGGCGGCAGGCGTGAAGGTCGCTGACGGGATTCAGGAGACGCTGGAGAACATTCGGGAGATCCGGGCAACCAATCAGGAAGAGAGCTTCCTTAAAGCCCTGAACGACAAGATCGATTATCATGAAAAGACGATGCGTATGGGTGAACTGTCCACCGGTATTTTCGTCAACGCAGCCAGCGTCATCATGCGGCTCGGCGTGGCGACCACGATTCTTACCGGCACGAAACTGATCCTCTCCGGAAAGATCGAATTCATGCCGCTGTTCGCTTTTCTGATGATCATCACCCGCATTTACGCACCTTTTGACCAGGCCTTGGCCCTGATCGCGGAGATGTTCATGTCGCAGGTCTCTGCCAGCCGACTGACAGAAATCTACGATGCCAAAACTGCAGAAGGCACCGATTCTTTCGTCCCTACCGGCCACGATATCGACTTTGAGAACGTCGGTTTTGCCTACAGCGAAGCCGGAAGAAAGAGCGGCCCGGGCCGCGACGGCGAGCAGGTCCTTAAAGGCGTGAGCTTTACCGCAAAAGAAGGCGAAGTCACGGCACTGGTCGGTCCTTCCGGCTCGGGGAAAAGCACCTGCGCCAGACTGGCCGCGCGTCTGTGGGATATTTCCGAAGGGACTATCAAAGTCGGCGGCGTGGACATCAAAACCGTCGATCCCGAGGTCCTGCTCACGGATTATTCCATGGTCTTCCAGGACGTGGTCCTGTTTGATGACACCGTGATGGAGAACATCCGCCTGGGCAAGCACGGCGCGACCGACGAGGAAGTTCTGGCTGCCGCAGCCGCCGCCAACTGCGACGAATTCGTAAACAAACTGCCGCAGGGCTACGCGACTCCGATCGGCGAAAACGGCACTAAACTGTCCGGCGGCGAGCGCCAGCGGATCTCCATCGCCCGGGCGCTCCTTAAAAATGCCCCGATCGTCCTGCTGGATGAGGCGACCGCTTCGCTTGACGTGGAGAACGAAACAAAAGTACAGGGCGCGCTGTCGCGTCTTCTGGCCGGCAAGACTGTGCTCGTCATCGCACACCGGATGCGCACCGTGGAGGCAGCGGATAAGATTGTAGTACTTGCGGACGGAAAAGTAGCCGAGGCGGGCCGCCCCGAAGAGCTCCTTGCGAAAGAAGACGGCATCTTTCGCCGCATGACGCAGCTTCAGAGCGCAAATGCCGGCTGGCACATTTAAGGATCCGGCGGCAAGCTCTGTTCACAGACCGTTTCTATGCTGTTTTCACGGGATGTATTGGCATTTTCTTTCCGTATGATATAATTAGCCCCGGAACCGATCAGCAAAACCATTCCGGCAGAAAGGACAGAAAATGATACAGAACGAAACGATTAAGAGTATCCTGGAAAGACGCAGCTACAAGATGTTTGACGGCCGTCCTATTGACGATGAAGCGTTAGAGACGATCGTGACCGCAGGCCTTTATGCCCCGACCGGCATGAACCGCCAACCCTGGCATTTTACCGTGATCCGCAGCAAGGAAATGCTGGAGCGCTTTGGACAAGCCCGCAGGGTCCTTCCTCTTCCGCCCGGCGTTCCGCCGGAGGCGGCAAAGGCCATGGGAGATCCCATGCGCAACGCGCCAGTCATGATCATCGTCTCAGCCGGGGAGGGAATGACCTCTCTGCAGGACTGCTGTCTCGCGATGGAGAACATGTTCATCGCGGCGGCTTCTTTGGGGATCATGAGCGGCTGGGACCACGCCACGGTCATGAACCTGTTCCAGAACGATCCGGAACTGAAAAAGGAACTGATCCCCGAAGGATACACAGTCTATGCAGCGGCCTTCTTCGGCTATCCCGGACCCTTTGTCAAAGACCGCGGCGAGCGGAAAGGGACTGTGGAATACAAATAACGGCAGCAGGAACGTTTATTTATACGTAATCCTGTGGAAATCCATTTTTTCCTGAAACCTCTCCTGCGCAATCCGGCAGGTATTGCGAAGAAGAAACGGATTGGCCGCCCAGTTCTGCAGTCCGTCTTCATAAAACCGTTTCAGATCTTTTGAGATAATAAACGGTACGATCCGGTTTCGCAGGCATTCCTTGAAAAGCAGCAGTCTGGCGATTCGGCCGTTATCGTCCTGAAACGGCTGGATCGCCATAAACCGAACATGGAAGTCCAGAAGACCGTCTGCCGTCTTTTTTTCTACTGCGTTATAATCTGCCAGAAGCTTCTTCATGCAGGCGGCGACATCCCCCGGTAAAACTGTCTGCCGTCCGAAGAACTCATTCGGAGACTTTTTATACTTTCCCATAGCGGATCTGACCGGAGCCGACTGATCGGCTCCGTTTTTCAGTGTCCCGTAAAGCTGCCGGATCAGGCGTTCGCTCAGCTCATAATCAGCCCGATCGATCATCATGTCAACGCATTTTAAATGCTTTTCCGTGTCTTCCGGATCTGCTTCTCTTCCCTCCAGACAGGTGGAATGATAAGTCAGTTCTGTCCGGAGCCAGTCATAAAACCCGCTCTGACGCTTCACTTTTTTCTCTCTGATCAGCAAGGGAAGGATTTCCGAGGGTTTGCCGCCTGTTCTTTTGATCTCTTCCGGTCTGACCGCGTTTTCGGGAATGTTCCAGGTATTTCCGCTCAGGTATGCGCCTTCTATTCGGCCGAGCGCACAGTAAGTCCGCACGCTGCCTGCCGAAATTCCCCAACGTTCCGCCACCTCCGGGACAGACAGATAACGCATACTGTTTCAACTCCTCTCCTTTTTCTTTGTGCAGAGCATACCACTCTCTCACCGAAACTTCAATGTGTCCGCCGGCGAATCCTCCTTGCACGACTGTATTTCAGATCCATTTATACAATTGCCGCTTTCCATATCAGCCGCTTTCTGTTAAACTGAAATCAGGCGGGTAAGGCGGATAAGAGATAAAACAAAGGAGGACCAAACCATGCGCATTGCAATGGGCGGCTACGAACATGAGACCAATACCTTCAGTACGATTTATGTCACGGATGAAATGATCCGGCAGGAAATGATGACCGGCCAGGATCTGATCGACCGCTGCCGGGGCGTGCACTGCATGAACGGCGGCACGATCGACGCCTGCCGGGACCTGGGCATCGAACTGGTACCGGTCAGCCGGGCAGCCGTCACGCCCTGCAACATCACCCGAAAAGAGGCTTTCGAGGCATTCAGGGATCATATGACGGAAGAGATCTGGCAGGCGCACTGTGAAAAGCCCCTGGATGCGATCGCCCTCAATATCCACGGGGCTGCTATTGCGGAAGGCTATCCGGACGTGGAGGCGGAACTTCTGCGCGCGCTTCGGGAGCGGTTCGGGCCCGATATCCCGATCGGCATCACGCTGGATCTGCATGGCAACATCACGCCCGAGATGATCCGGCTCTGCAATATCACCGTAGGCTTTAAGACCTATCCCCATGTAGACAATTACGAAAGCGCCTATCAGGTGATCGGCCTGCTCCATGAACAGCTGACTTCCGGCAGACCGCTGCATCAGGCGCTGGTCCGGCTCCCGCTGCACATGGCTCCGGCAGCCGGCGTGACCTTATCCGGAGCGGCCCGCGACATCATGCTATATAACGAGGACCTCGTTAAAAAGAACCCCGAATGCAGGGACGTGACATTCTTCCAGGGCTTCCCCTACGCGGATGTTCCCTTCTCCGGTGCCAGCGTGACCGCCGTGGCCGAAACGCCGGAAGCGGCTCTCCGGTTTGCGCAGCAGGCAGCGGAGTACGCCTGGTCCCGCCGGCACGGTCTTAATGCGCCGATCCACTCGGCATCCGAGGCCATGGATCTGGCGGAAAAGGAAAAAGGCATCGTCGTGATCAATGAAGATTCGGACAATCCCGGCGGCGGCGCGCCCGGGGACGGGACGCATCTGTTGCGGGAAATGGTAAAGCGCGATCTGCCCGGTTCGGTCTACGGGTTTATCCACGATCCGGAAACCGCCGAGATGGCACTTGCGGCAGGGCCCGGCGGGAGGATCGACTGCCTCGTCGGCGGAAAGACCGACAGCCTGCACGGCGAACCGCTCAAGCTCAAAGGCGCCCTTGTCAAGACCCTGAGCGAGGGGACCTATATCAGCAAAAATCAGATGGGGGCAGGCAGCACGGTCCATCTCGGCTTAACGGCGCTGCTGCAGACGGGAAACGTCGGTATCATCGTATCAAAGGCCCGCCGCCAGGTGCTGGACGACGGCCCGTTCCGCATTGTCGGCATCGACTGGCGGGACATGCGGATCATCGCCTTAAAATCCGCGCAGCACTTTAAGGCCTGGTGGACGGGGAAGGCCGACGCGATCATCCCCTGCGACTCCCCCGGGATCCAGAGCGCGGACCTAAACAGCTTTGATTTCAAATACCTTGACAAGAATTTTTATCCCTTTAAGGACGCCGGCGGGTTCATCCCGGTGGGGGAAGCGGTGCACTGAAAAGCGGCCTAAGGAAAGGAGAATCAAATGACTTCCAAAGACTGGCTGGAGGCAGCCGGATATCTCGGCTCCGCTCTTGTACTGGCCTCGTTTCTGATGACTTCGGTCGTCAGGCTGCGTATCGTGAACATGGCGGGCAGCCTGATCTCCTTTGTCTACGCGCTGATCATCCGCTCCTATCCTCTCGCGCTCATGAACTGCGCGCTGGTTCTGATCAATCTGTTCTTTTTGTGGAAGATCCGCCACGCGAAAAACGAGTACGTCCTGATCGAGACGGCGCCGGACGATCCTGTGCTGGAGCATTTTCTTGAGGAATACCGGGACGACATTCTGACCTGCTTTCCCGGCATCGATCTGTCCATCGAAAAGAACTTTGCCTGTCTTATCCTCTGTGAGGATGCCCCGGCCGGGATCGTTTTAGGTCGGAAAAGCGGCGGCCGCTGCGATCTTGTTCTGGACTATTCCCTTCCCCGCTACCGGGATTATTCCTTAGGCAGATTCCTTTTCGAAGTCCTGCCCAAAAAGGCATCACGGAGCTCGGCTACAGCGGAAGCATGACGGAGAAACACCTGAAATATCTTAAGGAAATGCGCTTTGAGCGGCAGAAAGACGGATCCTTCCTCTGCCGGCTGCCATGATCGTGTATTTTCTCCTTGACAGGGGACATAATAATAATAAGTAGCAGGAAAGGAGGTACCTGTATGAAAAATTCAGTAAAAATCCTGCTGATCGTTTCAGCCGTTTTAATTGCCGCGGTCCTGTTTTTTACGCTTGCAAGGCCTCTTGTGCGGGTGGTCAAAGAAGAGGACGAAAAGGGAAATGTCAAGTTAAATGTGAAGGTCACGGCTCTTTCATTCCGCTCATACTATGCAACGGATGTGATAGCTGTTGAAAAGCTGGAAAACGGGGAATGGGAGGAATGCCCTGTAATAAAGGTTGTCCATTCAAGACTGGCGCTCATGCCGTTAAACTATCCGGGAAAGACATATACGGTGTTTGGGGATATCGGTTTTGTCTATGATATTTCCGCCCCGGGACAATACCGGGTGAAGATGGAGCTAAGCCGGGATGACAGATGGACAGATACTTTCACCGTGACCCGGGAGTTCCGCGTCAAATAATTAATTAACCACAGAATCAGCTTCTGTAAGGAAGAGGGACGGCACAAAGCCGCCCCTCTTCTGCTTTTTAATGATTCTTCGCCGCAGGCTTTTAATAGCCGTTTTTCTTTAAGGCGGCTTTGGTGTTCGCGCTGACCCACGCGCTGTAAAAGGCTTCGTTGTTAACGAAATAGTCGGGACTTAACCCTGCGATCACATCGCGCAGGGGACGGAACGTGTCAAAATCCACCTGCACGAGGGCATCACCGGCCTTTTCCATGCATTCCGCTTTGGACGCGGGAAAACGGATGCCTGCCCGGCGGACCGCTTTCACCATCAGATGAGGACCGTAAGTGAAATACTCAGCCATGGGGATCCTCCTTTTTCGCAAGAGCGGCCATATACGCCGTGTAATAGGAGGCGTCGAGCCCGATTCCGTTTAAATCGGGGCAGCAGGCGCCGCGGTGATCGTACTCCCACAGAAGGTTGGAGGTGATGCCGGCATCCGCCGCTGCGCACATGGCGGTCGGATTGATGGCGGATTCCAGCATCCACTCGATACCGAGAGGGGCTTCTTTCAGAACGTTGCCGGCGGCATCCACGACCAGAGAGCCGCCGCAGTAGACATAGGCATCGTCCTGCCCCACCCCGTTGGCAGCCAGGACCGGGATACGGTTGAAGAAGGCGCCTGCCAGATTGGCCAGTTTATGACCGTACTCGTACGGCGCAGGCCAGTGGGAAACGTGAATGACCAGATTGGCGCCTTTCAGGCGGCATTCCCGCCAAATCTCCTGATACTTGGCGTCGGCGCAGATCATGAGGGCGATCTTGCTGCCCTTCGGCCCGTCGGCCACGCTCACTCCGCGTCCGGGATAAGTGGCTTCCCAGGGGACCCAGGGGTTCATTTTGACGTAAGTGCTGACGATCTTACCCTCGTCGTTGACCAGGATGGCCGTGTTTTCGATAAAGCGGCCGTCATCCGGCTTGATCCAGGGGTTGAACACGCCCCAGATCTGCAGTTCTCTGCACTTGGCGCAGACGCGGCGGACGGGCTCGGAATCCAGGGAAATGCCCACGTTGATATACTCGGTGGGATGCATGCCCTGGAAGCAGCACTCGGGAAAGATGACCATGTCGATGCCCGGATAACCGGAAGCCGCCCGTTCCATCCACTTGAGAATAAGATCGGTGTTGTAGTCCACGTCCGCAAGGTTTACGGCGGTGCGGGGGGCAAACTGCACGATGATCGAGTGCAAAACGCCGGGCACGGAAGTTTTTTTGTCTGCCATAAGAATGACCTCTTTTATCACTGATCGGGAAGCGGAAAAAAGGTTTTATTCCGCGCGGATCTCCATGACCCGGGCAGATTTGTCGCCCCAGGTCGCAAAGACCGTAAGACGGATCTTTTCAGCCGGCATTTCGTCAAAAGTGTGGGTGCGCTTCCGCCTGAAGTTGCCCTTCTCATCGGCGATGCGGACCCAATTTCCCTTGCTGAAGACCTCCACGGCATAGTCTTTCACGCAGCGGGGATCGCCCTGCTTCTTGCTTTCTGCATGCCAGTAGGTGCCCGGATTGGTCAGGTCGGTATCGAAAGCCAGGCTGACGCTTGAAATATCGGTCTCCTTCGGGAATCGAACCTCGATCCACTGCGGCATCTCGCAGGCAGGATCGGAGACCCATTCATAGTTTTCGGCGGAGATGATGCGCGAATAACCGTTCACGGTGTTTTCGGGCCCGCAGTTTGCCGGGACTTCCTCGGGTTTCTTAAAGGAGGCTCGCATGCTCACGTGGGCGCTGTTTTTCCATGTTCCGTCGGGCCGCTGATAGCCGGCGATCTGATAGAATGTCTGATGCGTCGCTTCCTGCCAGGAGATGCCCTCCGCGGGATCGATCCACAGCTGCATCTGACGGCGGTCCATCATTTTGTCATTGGGAAGTGGGATGAAGAAGGGAAGGCGGACCCAGCTTACGCCAAGCGGCGGGACCGTGGCCTCGACGGTATAAATTTCGTTGCTGACGCTCTCGCCGAAGTGGCTGGTACCCGTGATGGTAGCATGCGCGGTGACCGTTGTGGGAACGGAACTGGCGGAATTAAGCTTTACGTAGATCCCGTCTACGGCGCCGTCGGGGCATGCGGCGCTAAGGTTGGTGCGGCGGGCGGTATCAAGCGGCAGGAACTCGCCGTCAATGCCCTTTAAGGTCGGGAAGATCTCAAGCGGCTTTACCGAAGAAGCCTTTGTTTCGGCATTAAGGCAGGGATCCGCGGGATCTTCGTTCTTTACGCCGGGGATGAACTGGTCGTTTTTGATAAGCAGCTGCTGCAGATCCTTCATATGGCGCTCATAGATGCCGCGCGGCGTTTCGTTTAAGTTTACGCACATGCCCGCAGCGGTTCCGGCAGCCTGCCCGAGCGTTGCGATGGTGTTCTCGACCCGGACGGTCCCGACCGCGATATGAGTGGTACTGATATTCCGGCCCGCAAAGAGCAGGTTTTCGATATTGCGGGAATACAAGCAGCGGTATGGGATCTGGGACATCGGGACGTGTCTGGCGCAGTACATAGGGCCTTCAGCGCCTGAATAGATCCCCTTTGGATTGTGAACGTCCACCGACCAGCCCGCGTAGGAGATGGCGTCTTCGAACGCAGCGCCGTTTGTGCAGTCGGCCTGTGTCAGAATATAGTCGCCGATCAGGCGGCGGCTTTCCCGGCGGCCGAACCAGACTGCGGGCATCCTGAGCCTTAAGTTCTGGGCGCGTTCCTTTTTGGACCAGTAGTTTTTGATATGATCGTAATAGCCGAGCAGGACCAGAAGAAGGGCGTCGCGCGTTTCTTCGGCGTCCCACATATCGTCATAGGCGTTCCAGGTCTCGATCCACCACATGACGCTGCCGCCGTCGCCGTTGATAGCCCGGGCGAATTCCCTGTCCGTGGTCGGAAGCTGCGGCACCCATTCCGGTGCGTGATACTCGACGGGCGTATCGCTTTTCACGAAATACGGGCGGTTCCCGGATTTAAGGCACCCGCTCATAGTCAGGGTATCAGGCTGTACGGGAGCGATATCCTCTCCGTGCTGCCAGGACGCTTCGCGGCCGAAGCGGTACTTGGCCCCGGCATAGTAGCCGAGCCATCCGTCGCCGGTGCAGTCGATAAAGAAGCTGCCTTCATAGCGGTGCCGGCTCAGATCGTTCTGATCGACCGAATAGATGCTCTTTATGCGGGAAGCGCCGTCCGTCTCCGCGCCGGAAACGTGCTGATTGCAGAGGACGGTCAGATTCTTTTCTTCGGCGGTAAGCTTCGCCATGGCGCGGGAATAATCGCCGATAAAGGACGGATCGCGGTCTCTTAAGACCCGTATCTCCTCCGCGATGCCGCTTTCACGGGCAAACATGTGCGACACCTCCGCACCGTCCATCGTGATGCCTATCTCATCGCTGGCATTGCCGCCCAGCATGGGTCTGTCCTGAAGAAGCAGGGTCTTTGAGCCTTCGCGGGCCGCGGCGATGGCGGCCGGAACGCCGGCCGGACCGCCGCCTGCGACGATGACGTCGTAGAACCCGCCGTCGGCGATATCATGATCCAGTCCTTTGATGCGGGCCCGCTCGGCATGAAGGCGGTCAATCTCCCGGCTCGGCACACTGTCCATGTCATCGGTGATAAGGATAAAGGCGCAGCGGCCGAAATATCCCGTCAGATCGTGAAGGGAGAGCGTATGAGAGCCTTTTTCGAGTTTTACGTCCCCGCCGATCTCCCACAGCCAGCGGTCGGAGGGCATCTGCCCTAAGATGTTGGCGGTTTCTTCGCCGTCAATAAGGAGCTTAAAGCGTCCCGGAGAATGGGAGCGCAGCCAGTTGCGGTCATAGACCCAGAAGCGGTAATAGCCCTCTTCGGGTATTTCAAATAAGGTTCGGGCATCTTCTACAGGAACGCCCGGTTCATCGGCCGCGATCAGCATGCGGCCGCCCATTAAATGCACAAACTGCGAATCTTCCTTCCATCCGCCTTTTTCGGGAAAATCGGCGGCATCGATCCAGAGTTCAAACGGTGTCTTCATATCCTTTTTTTTCCTTTCTCATATCACGTGCTTTTTCGATCAGTCCGTACGCTTTTGTTATACTTGAAAAAACCGGAAATTACAACCGGCTATCGTGAATATCTCATTTGTCTTTCTTGCTATTTTATTCCTACTCTGCTATATTTCAGACAGAATCTTCCTGTAAAGGAGCCGAAATGAACGAAGAACTGCTGAAAAAAATCGATGAAGAAATTGAAAACTGCCGGGCCGATCTGGCGCGGGACACGATCCGTCTTATCGCTGTCAAAAGCGTAAGGGGAGAGCCCCGCCCCGGTGCGCCGTTCGGCGAAGGTCCCCGTGCGATGCTCGATACCGTTATGAACTGGGCCCGCGAAGAAGGTTTTTATACGGAAGACCACGGCGTCGGCGTGATCCATCTGGCAGAGCGTGCCGGCCAGCCGGATCTGGGGATCTGGCTTCACGGTGATGTCGTCCCGGAAGGCGAGGGCTGGATCTACGATCCGTACAAGGCCGTGGAGTACAAGGGCTGCATCATCGGACGCGGCGCGACCGACAACAAGGGACAGCTCTGCTGCATCTTCCACCTGTTCAAAATCTTTAAGAAGCTCGGGATCGAGCTGAAATATCTGCCCGCTCTGTACGTAGGCAGCAACGAGGAATCCGGCATGTACGACATGCGCGGCCTGCCCGGAAACCCGGATGCCCGCGGCTTTATCAACTGCTGCACGCCGCCCCGCCTGTCCTTGGTGCCCGACAGCGGCTTCCCGGTCGGTTACGGCGGAAAAGGCGGTATCAACGTCCGCCTGCGCAGTAAAAAACCGCTCCACGGCATCACGATCACAGCCGGAACGACTGAGGCCCCGGGGAAAGCGGAAGCCGTGATCGGGGGCGAGACGCTCTCCTCCTTCTCTCCGCCTCGCCATCTGACACATCCGGATCCGAACGGCAATATGATCACCGGAATCACCGACCAGCTTCTGGCCCGGACGGACGTGGATCCGGAAGACCGGAGCGTGCTGGAGTTCTTCCGGAGACTGTCTCTGGATATCCACGGCGACAGCTTCGGCATCAACGTCCCCACCGAGACCATGCCGCCTCTCACGCTGGCCGCCTTCCGTATCGAGATGAAGGACGGCTGTCCCGAGATCTTCCTGAATATCCGCCATCCGATCGAGATCAGTTCGGAAACGATCCGGGAGAGGCTCACCCAGGCGACCGAAGACAGCTCTCTGAGCCTGAGCGGCTTTGAAGTCCGTTCCGTTCCCTATCTGATGGATAAAAACAATCCCATCCTTCTGATGCTCCGGGACATTGCCAACGGGATCACCGGAGACAATAAAGAAGCGTATACGCTCAGCGGCGGAACCTATGCGCATACGCTTCCCAATGCTTATGTATTCGGTATGGACGGCTGTAAAAAGCCGGAGGATTTCCCGCAGGGCCGGGGCGGCGCCCACGGTATGGACGAGCTGGTCTCCCTCGACCGGCTGCAGCGGGCCATGCGGATCTATGCCCGGGCCCTTCTGGCCTTAAACGAAACAGAGTGGTAGGCCTGCGGCCTGTTTCATTACTTTTCCTGCACCACGCGGTTCAGCTTCTCCAGAAGCCGGACCGCGTTCGTGGCATGGACCTCGGCGCCTAAAGCCAGGACCTTCAGATCCGGCAGCATGTTCGGATTGTGCAGCCCGTGCGCCGGATCGCCGGAACCGATCCAGAAATAGACGCCCGGGACCTTCTCCAGATACAGGCCCGCATCTTCGGAGACCATGACCGGTTTGTCGGAATAGAATACGTTCTCCTTCCCGAGAACCTCCGCACAGGTTTCGGCTGCAAAGGCGGACATTTCTTCGTCGTTGACCGTCGCCTCGAAGCTGCAGAAGACGTTAACCTCGGCCGTGCACTGATGCGCGGCCGCGATGCCTTCCACCGTTTCCTTAATACGCCGGTTCAGCGTCTTCTGCACCTCGCTGCTGAAGGTCCGGAAGCTGCCGGTGAAGCACGCCTTTTCCGCCACGGCATTCCAGACCGAATCCGGTGTGGAAACGGTCCCCACGGAAAGGACCACCGGCTCCAGGGTATTGATTTCGCGCGCCGGCAGCAGCAGAACGGCCTGGACTGCCTCACACAGTGCCGGGACCGGATCCACCGCTTCATGCGGTCTGGCACCGTGTCCGCCCTTGCCCGTGATCGTGATCTCAAAATGATTGCTGGAGGCGCAGGCGTTTTTCCGGCTGATCTCCACGGTGCCGACCGGCAGCTGCGGCTGGTTGTGCATCGCAATGCACGCATCCACGCCTTCCATGGCGCCTTCCTGAATCATGAAGCCGGCCCCGCCGGGTCCGTCATACCCGGCGGCGCGCACCGTTTCCACCATCGAGGGATCGATCTGCTCTTCCGCCGGCTGGAAAATGAATTTAATGCGTCCGCTGAAGGCTTTTTTATGCTGCGCAAGGATCCGGGCGGCGCCGAGCAGCATCGTCACATGCGTATCGTGTCCGCAGGCGTGCATGAGGCCCGGGTTCTCGGAGGCATAATCGCATCCGGACAGTTCTCGCACACGCAGGCAGTCCATATCCGCGCGCAGCATCACGGTCTTTCCGGGCCTGCCGGAATCCAGGGTCCCGACTACGCCGGTCAGAGCCACTCCCTCCTGCACATCAAGGCCGTATTTTTTCAGTTCAGCTGCTACGATTGCAGCTGTTCTTTTTTCGGCAAATCCGGGTTCCGGATGGCGGTGCAGGTCCTTGTAAATGGCTTCCAGATCATCGGCAAATAAAGCGATCTCCTCACGAAACATGAAATACTCCTCCTGATAAACTGATTATATGTCTTTAAGCGATTTACCGTTATTCTCTTACCTCGTATTCCCGGCGGATCTTTTCCAGGATCGTTTCGTCGGCCGGGCAGAAATCGTAGCCGCCGATCTCATCCGCCCGGATCCAGGCCAGCGCCCGATGCTCCAGAAGCTTCGGCTCACCGGCCTCAATCTGCGCATGAAACAGCGTCAGATGCACCGTGATATCCGGATATTCGTGTGTGACTTCCGTAAACACCGGACCGACCTTCAGCGAAATATCCAGCTCTTCCCGGCATTCCCGGATCAGCGCCTCTTCCTTCGTCTCTCCCGCTTCCACTTTTCCGCCGACAAATTCCCACAAAAGCCCGCGCGCCTTATTCTCCGGACGCTGGCAGATCAGAAACCGGTCCTGCTTCCAGATCAGTGCCGCAACAACTTCGATCATATTCTCTCCTGCTTTACGGCTGCGCGCCGTGCTCTCTTTTCCATGCCTTGATCTGTTCCAGTCTTTCGCTTATCTTATTTTCCAGCCCCTGCGCTGTCGGTCTGTAATAGGTCTTTCCCAGAAGCGAATCCGGCAGACAGCGCATGTCTGTCAGCTTGTCCTCCGTATCGTGCGCATACTGGTACCCTTTTCCGTAACCGATCTCCCGCATCAGTTTTGTCACCCCGTTGCGGATATGGAGCGGTACCGGCTCGGAAAGCTGAGTCAGTGCATCCTGCTTAGCCTCTTCATAGGCCATATACAGGGCATTGGATTTCGGTGCAAGCGACAGGTAAATGACCGCCTCCGTCAGATGTACACTGCATTCGGGCATCCCGATCAGATGGCAGGCCTGAAAAGCCGCAATCGCCAGCTCCAGCGCCCGCGGATCCGCCAGACCGACATCCTCCGCCGCGAAACGGGTCACGCGCCGGGCCACGTAAATGGGATCTTCTCCGGCTTCCAGCATCCGCGCGAGCCAGTAGACCGCGGCGTCCGGATCTGAATTGCGCATGGATTTATGCAGGGCAGAGATCAGGTTATAGTGCTCCTCGCCGCCTTTATCGTACAGCAGCGACTTCCGGGCCGTGCACTGCTCCACGGTTTCCGTGGTCACCCGAATAACTCCCTCCTCGGTCAGATCGCCGTTCAGGACAACCATTTCCAGCGTGGATAAAGCGGTCCGGGCATCGCCGTTCGCAAAAACCGCGATCATATGCAGTGCATCCGGCGCCATTTCGACCGGCTGATTCCCGAACCCCTGCGGATGACGGAGCGCACGCTCCAGAAGGGCCGTAATATCCGCCTCCTCCAGCGCCTTCAGTACAAACACCTTGCAGCGGGACAGCAGAGCCCCGTTGACCTCAAAGGAAGGGTTCTCCGTCGTGGCACCGATCAGAATAATGCTTCCCTTCTCCACGAAAGGAAGAAAGGCATCCTGCTGCGCTTTGTTAAAGCGGTGGATTTCATCCACGAAGACGATCGTCTTCTCGCCGAAACGGCGGTTCTCTTCCGCCTGCTGCATCACGGTCCGGATCTCCCTGATCCCGCTCGTGACCGCGGAGAAATTAATGAAACCGGCCCGGGTCTGATGTGCGATCACGTTGGCCAGCGTCGTCTTTCCCACGCCGGGCGGTCCCCAGAAGATCATGGAAGAGACCGCATCCTGCTCAATGATCCGCCTCAGGATCTTCCCCGGCCCGATCAGATGCTGCTGGCCGACGATCTCGTCCAGTGTCTGCGGCCGCATCCGGGCCGCTAACGGTTCCTGCGGCACCGTATCAAATAAACCAAGCTGTTCGTTCATGGACCTCTGGCCTCCTTCCGTCCTGCTCAAAGTATACCCAAATGCAGTCGCCTTGGCAAGAGGCGACCGGGATCCCGGCCGGAGGAATCCGGTTCGGGCATAAAAAATCCCGGATGCTTTGACAGGCTCAGCATCCGGGATCTGGCCGCAGCCGGCTTTACAGCAGGCCCAGCTCCGCCTTCATGGCCTCCAGCTCGGAATCCACCTTGCTGTTGACAATCGCTTCATGATATCTGGCTTCCGCCGCCAGCGTTTCGTCGACCGGTTCCATCTGCAGTTCCGCCATAGCATTGGCTTCATCCAGCATATGATCGACCTTCTCCTCGATACGGGAGAACGCGCCGAGAGAAGCTTCCGCCTTGTTGGCTGCGGAATTCTTGGCTGCCTCGTTGACTTTCTCCTGTGCCTTGGCGATCTTCAGCTTGGCTTCGATCACAGCCTTGCGCTGATGCAGGTTCTGCAGATCCACGACCAGCTTGTCATGCATCTGACGCATCTTGGCGGAATTGGAAGCTGCCACATCGTACATCTGCTGCAGGGACTCTCCGACTTCTTCCAGCGCCTGCTTCTTCTTGATGAAGATCTTGGCATCGGCTTCGTTGCCGGCCGCCAGCGCTTTCTTGGCCAGATTGGTATACTTTTCGATCTCTTCCTGGTTGGCAATCAGATTTCTCTTGGCCTTGGCTTCATCTGCCATAACGGAAGCGGTCTCGCGTTTTACTTCCGCCAGATCACCGGTCAGTTCTCTTAAGTACTGTTCGATCATCTTCTCGGGATCTTCCGCCTTGTCCAGTGCTGCATTGACGTTCGACGAGATGATGTCTTTGAAACGTTGTAAAATACCCATCATGTTCTCCTTTTTCTGAATCGTATCAGTATAGTAAACGGATCGACCCATCGGTCTCTTCTTTATATTGTACGGAAGAAACGGGAAAGCGTCAAGTTTTTTTCTCAGCTGCCGCTGCCTTTTTGATACTTCGCTGCCAGGTTTTCCGCTTCTTTTCCGACAAATGTTTCGTATTTCTGCGTCAGATCACCGAGCTTCTGATCTTCCTCCAGCTTCCCGAAGGTCTCCAGCGGTGTATTGAGGATCTCCTTCATCTGCTCGGCTTCCAGATTTTTCTGCTTCTTCCAGGCTTTCCAGAAATCGATCAGCACGATAGCCAGAATCACGGCCAGCAGCAATGACAGTGCCACAATCCAGGCGGTTCTGTCTTTAATCGCCATAATGTTCTTCGCCGTGCTGCGGTAAATATCCGCAACCATCTTTGCTTCCGATCCCTTCGGATAGGTCTGATAGTTAAAATACGACGCATCCAGATAATCTGTCAGAATCCCGATGGCCTCTTCGTCCATGACCGTGGAAGCCGCTACGCCCGCCACACAGTAACACATGTAATTATCCGGCAGGTAAATATCGTTTTCATAAACCAGCAGCAGGCAGTGCCCTTCATCCTGGAAAAGTGTATCATACATCAGGTTGGCATAGGCTGCCAGCTCTTCCTCGGTCGGCCGGCCGTTGCTGTCCACGGTATCCGTCAGATACAGATAGGGCTGCACACCGGTTTGCCGATAGAAATACTTCATGCCTTTGAGAACTGTCCTGTTATTCTTCCCCAGCCAGTTCAGATTGTCCGTATAGTAGCCCGTTTCCACGACATTTCCCGCCGCCAGCTTGGTCCGCCTTGTTGTGGAGGATGCAACGTGAACTGCGGAAGCGCTTTCTTTGCTGCAGGATACAGCCAGCAGCGCGGTCACAATCAATAAAGTCGCAACCAGTGTGACCCACATCCAGAAGCCCTGCCGGTCTCCTGTCGCCGGAAGCGGCTGATCTGTTTCACGGGTTCTCCGCTCCTGCGGCCTGTCGTTCCGGAAGGTATTTTTAAGCAGCAGCCACCACGAAAGCAGCCTGAAGGCACTTCCTCCCGCGGAAGATCTGCGCGGGGCAGGACGGCGGCTGACAGAACGGGTTCCCGACGGTCCTCTGCTGACATTTCGGTTTCCGGCAGGACGGCTGCCGGGATGATGGCCCGGGCGCTTGCCGGAAAACATTCCCAGTCCGGACGGAGCGCTGCGGTGGGAACCGCGGGGAACCGTTCCGGATGACGGGCGGGAGGAAGAACCGCGGGAAGCTCCGCCGCTTCCCGTCCTGCCGCCTCCGCTGCGCATGCCTCCCCCGCCTCCGCTTCGGGTTCCGCCTCTGCTCCTTTATCTTCTCCTGCCTTGCCCGGATTCACCCGCTTGCCGTCACGCCACAGTCTTTCCAGATCGTACCAGCTGCGGTCCTCCTTGGAAAAGACATTGACCACGACATCCCCGTAATCCAGCAGGACCCAGCGGCCTCCGCGCAGACCTTCCCGGCTGCGGCAGGGCACTCCCATCTTGTCCATGCATTCTTCCGCCGCATCCACGAGGGCGTCTACATGCGGGGTATTGTTGCCGTGTGTGATCAGGAAATAATCTGCCAGATCGCTGATCCCGCCGATATCGATCACGGTCACATCCTGTCCCTGTTTGTCCGACAGGACCTGATACAGCTTCTCCATTTGTTCCTTAGGGGTAAACTCCATACATACTCCTTATTTCTTTTCATTCAGCTCACGGTAATAATTCACCGCTTCCAGCGTGATCGGATCAATATCCTCGCCCCGCGATTCCAGATAGCGGACCGTACTCTGTCCCATAAACGAGACCGCCCAGTCCAGATCGGTATAGGCGATCCGTCTGGCCTTGTCCAGGTCCAGCATCTGCCCGCGGAACGGTTCAATATAATCCGCCACGTATATAATCTTCTCCAGTTCTGTCATGCCCGGACGGCCGGTCGTATGCCAGCGGATGGCACTCAAAACCTCCTCATCACCGACGCCGAAGATCCGGCGGGCAATCTGGGCCCCGGCCGGAGCATGTCCGAGCGCATTCAGTGCATTGTTCTCCGTTCGGCCGCAGTCATGCAGCAGCCCGGCCAGTCTTGCTTTTTCGATCGAAACATTCCGGTAGGCATCCGCAAGCAGCATGGCCATATGCATGACGCCCAGACTGTGCCTGAGCCTTCGCGGCTTTAACATCGTCGAAAGCTTTTCGTAATACCGTCTTTCTTCCCCGGTCGCGTCGCAGCGGTCCAGAATATCCTGATCGCTTAAATCCTCCAGTGAACGGTAAAGGTGATGCGCTTCCATGTAATCGAAAACGCCGGCAGGCAGATCCTCCCGCTTCACCCGGCCCGCGAGATAATCCCGGCGCATCTGAGTGGAAGAAACAGACATGTTGTCCCAGGGGATAAAACGTACATCAGCTCCGTATTTCTGACGCAGCGAAGCCGCTGTCTGCTGAAGGGAATCGTCCGGGATCTGATCCTTCCGGCCTGCTACCAGCAGGATTACCGAATTACAGATCAGCTCAGGCTCTTCCCAGTATTTCAGGCTGTTCAGCGTATCGGCACCAACCACATAGTACCAGGTCACTTCGGGATGAACGGCATTCAGCTGGGCAAAGGTCCTCGAGGTGTAGGTGGAACCGGGCTGCTCGCATTCCCAGCCGGAAAAAACGAATTTCTCCCGGCCTTCAATGGCCAGTCTGACCATCGCTTCCCGATGCCGCTTTTCCGCCCGGGTCCCCAGCACGGAGCGGTAATTGCTGGAACCGGAAGGCATAAACCAGACCTCATCCAGATGCAGCGCGGCCAGGGCGGCCTGCCCCAGCTGAAAATGTCCGAAATGGATAGGGTCAAAAGTTCCGCCTACCACGGCTATGTGTTTCTCGGTACTGCTCACGGCAATTCAATCACTTTCTTCGTCTTTGACGGCCGGTACAGGACAATTTTCCGACCAATGACCGTGACAACCTGTGAACGGGTCCGACCGGCCAGAGCATCCGCCAGATTACGGATATCTTCAAAACAATTCTTCAGAAGTGCTACTTTCACCAGTTCTCTGGCCTCCAGGGCTTCACTGACGGCCTCGCATACTTCCGGGGTCAGACCGGCTTTGCCGATCTGCAGCAGCGGTGTCTCCGATGCCGCCAATTTCATCAGATAACTGCGCTGCCTGCTGTTTAATACTGTCATACATATCCTCTCATAAAAAAGATTCCGTTTCGCGTAAATAATATCACCGGCACGATAAAAAAGCAAGAAAGGACAGGCTTTGTCTTGCGGCTTTTAATCAGGCATGGTATACTGTTTTCGGGAAGACCCCAAGGAGGTATATAGAAGAATGGAAGTTACCAAAGACACCATGATTGGCGATCTGCTCCGGGAAGATTTCGGCTGTGCAGCGATCCTGATGGGTTCCGGTATGCACTGTGTCGGCTGCCCGGCTTCTCAGATGGAAACCATCGAAGAGGCCTGTGCGGTACACGGTATGGACTGCGAACAGATCGTAAATGCTCTGAACGAATATTTCGGACTCCAGAAATAATAGTTCTTTTTACAGAAAGAGGGGCCGGTTCCTGTGTGAACTGACCCCTCTTTTTGTATTTACGTTTCGGACTGCTGCCGGCGCTGATCCCGGGAGAGATTCCCGAATTTGGTATACTGCGGCAGCCAGACCAGTTCCACCTTGTCTACGGGACCGTTGCGCTGTTTGGCAACGATCAGTTCCGTAATGCCCTTGGAGGTGCTGTTCTCTTTGTTGTAGTACTCGTCCCGGTATATGAACATGACGACGTCTGCATCCTGCTCAATGGAGCCCGATTCACGCAGGTCGGAAAGCATTGGCCGATGGTCCGTACGAGAATCCGGAGCACGGGACAGCTGGGACAGGGCGATCAGCGGGACATCCATTTCTCTGGCCAGGGCTTTTAGGCCGCGGGATATTTCCGTGATCTCCTGCTGCCGATTGTCATTGCGGCGGCCGGAAGCACTCATCAGCTGAAGATAGTCGACCACGATCAGCTTCAGATCGTTCTCCAGCTTGATCTTGCGGCATTTGCTGCGCATTTCTGCCACGGTGATGCCGGGTGTATCGTCAATAATCAGCTTGGAGCGGCCAATCCGGTTGGCGCTTTCAAACAGCTGGTCCCAGTCACTGTCACTCAGATCGCCGGAACGTATACGCTGGGCTTCCACGTGCGACTCCTGAGAGAACAGGCGGTTCATAATCATCTCACGCGACATTTCCAGCGAGAAAAAGGCAGCGCACTGTCCCTGATCCAGCACGACATTCTGGATGATATTAAGCACCAGCGCGGTCTTGCCCATGGAAGGACGGGCGGCGATCAGAATCAGCTCCGAAGGATGCAGACCGGTCAGCATCAGGTCAAGATCCTTAAAGCCCGTCGGCAGGCCGGTAATCGGATTTTTGCTCCGGGCGGCCTGATTGATTTTTTCCAGGGTAGTCAGCGTGATTTCCTGGATCGGCACGAAATCCAGCGTTTTCTTGCGGCTCAGCACCTCAAAGAAACGCTTTTCAGCATCTTCCATGATCACTTCGACCCGGTCCTTGGCGGCATAGCAGTCATTGGCCACATCTTCACTGACATGGATCATTCTTCTCAGCAGGGATTTGTCGCTGACGATCTCGGCATAGAATTTCGCATTGGAAGTCAGCGGCACCGACGCAATCAGATCGCCGATATATTCCAGATTGCTGACTTCGGGCGGCACATTCTTGGCCCGCAGGCGATCCTGCAGCGTCAGCAGATCCACCGGCTTGCCTTCGTTGTACAGCTCCACGATCGTATCGAAAACCATTCCGTACTGGCGGTTATAAAAGTCCTCGCCGGTCAGAATAGACTCCAGGGCAGGAATACATTCGTTATCCAGAATCATGGAGCCGATCACAGTCTGTTCTGCTTCGATATTCTGGGGCTGTATCCGTTTGATTTGGTTCTCTCTCTCGTCCATAATCCCTATTTTCAGGCTTCTACGACAGCCACGGTGATTTTCGCCGTCACGTCTCTGTGCAGCTTCACGTCAACCGTTTCCTCTCCGATCGTCTTGATTGCTTCGTTCAGAACGATTTTTTTCTTATCGACCACGTATCCCTTTTCTTTTAAGGCTTCCGCAATTTCTTTCGAGGAAACCGCACCGAAAAGTTTTCCGTTGGCACCGAGCCGCATCGGGATCGTAACTTTAACCTGATTCAGCTCCGCAGCCTGAGTCTGCGCTTCGGCCAGAAGTTCCGCTTCGCGGCGTTGAGCGGCTGCCAGCTGCTGTTTCAGCACATTCAGATTCGCTTTGGTGGCCTCCACGGCAAGCTTTTTAGGAAACAGGAAGTTCCGGGCATATCCGTCATTGACCGAAACGATAGCATCTTTTTTACCGAGAGATTTGACATCCTGCAATAAAACCACTTCCATTATAATGAACCCTCCTCGATCATTTTCTGAATCGTACCGAAGACCAGATCCTTGGCCTCCGACAGACTGATATCCCGCAGCTGCGTACCGGCTGCACCGTGATGGCCGCCTCCGCCCAGTCGTTCCATAATCAACTGAACATTGACTTCATCGATTGCCCGGGCACTGACATAGATCCGATCATCGGTATCCGTAAAAACAAAGCTGGCCCGGACCTGTGAAATATTCAGCAGATCGGTGGCGACCTGCCATCCGACGACAGTCGGGCTCTCCAGCCCTTCCGCAGGGCATTCGGCAAAGGCAAAGCCGTCCCCCCGAATTTCTACCGTCTGCATGGCTTCCGCCTTAGCCTTGTATTCGCGGTAATCTTCACGCAGCATCTTTTTGACCTGGATCAGGTCCGCGCCGCTGCGCTTCAGGAAAGCGGCGGCTTCAAACGTCCGGGAACTGGTCTTGTCATTAAAGCTGTTCGTGTCGACCAGAATTCCGCTGTACATGGCCTCAGCTTCGAGCGGCCGGGGGGTAATGCCGTCACCGAAATACTGCAGGATCTCCGTGATCATCTCGCAGGCTGAAGAAGCATAGGGCTCCACATAGCTGAGCAGTGCCGGGATCGCATCCTCTGCCTGGCGGTGATGGTCGAATACGACGATCTGATCGGTCTTTTTCAACAGTTCGGGGCATTCCGCCAGCGAGATTCGGTTGGTATCAACCACGATAACCATTGCGTTTTCTTCAAACCGCTCCAGCGCCTCCTTGCTTGTGAGGAACATATCGCGCGGATATTCGGCCGATGCCTGAAAACGTTCCCAGAGCGGCCTTACCGAGAAGGACAGCGTATCCAGCACGATATTTGCCTGCAGGTGGAGGGATGCGGCAGCCCGGTAAATCCCGACGGCAGCACCGAACGAATCGTTGTCGCCAGAAGCATGACCCATAATATAAATTCTGTTATGAAGCGCCATCAGTTCCCGCAGTGCCTGTGCCTTGACGCGGGCACGGACACGGG
>JAEEGL011146095.1_pt1 | contig 29934 bp, 25 predicted proteins | sample 9134231 | NCBI WGS metagenome assembly JAEEGL01 (sample SAMN16246548, study PRJNA631951) | gut metagenome | biome: gut microbiome; feature: rumen; material: fiber-attached | host: Bos | place: Iran: Karaj | collected 2018-10 | reverse complement strand
TCTGGTGGAGATAATAATGGACAATCTGCTGGAAATGCTGGAACATTCACTAACAATAATGACTCATGGACTGGAATCTCTGTTAATTTAACAGATTCTGCTTCTACAGTCGTATGTACTGCAACAGTATCTAACCTTTCTTCTTATCAAGCTAAAATTACTAGTCTACAAACTAGTGGTGGTTTAACTTGCGAATCAAGTGGAACTAACGAAGCTGTTAATGAAGCTAACGTTTGTGGCGCAACAACTGTAACAATGAGTATTAGTGATGGTACACATTCAGCTGATACTTTAACTGTTGGTGCTAGTGCAATCAATCAAGCAGCTACTAATACTGTTATTGCTGCTACAAATGGTACAGCAACTGTAACTGTAACTATCGCGTATACAGGTGCTGCTACTGATGAAGATACAACTATCACATTACCAACATTAACACATAACTATACATCAGCATAATGTTGATAAATAAATATATTAATAAAGTAATTTATTACTGCATTAATATATTTACATAAGACTATTTGGAGGCAAAAGATGAAAAGGAGTTATCGAAATCTTATTATATTTGACAGCATTCTTATTATACTTTTAATTTTAAATAGTTTTATATTAAATATATTAGGCAATTATTACTATATGGATATTTTCTTGCTGTTGTTACTAATTATATTTAGATTTGTTTTCGGCTTTGAAAAAGATCGTCATCGTTATATTAAAGATATCTTTGTCAATATGCTTATTATCTTGCTATTATCATTCATTATTTATTACATATTTGGTATCTTTATTGGTTTCTATCGACCAACTAATTATTTGACACTATATGGTTTTAGAACATTCATTATTCCATTTACTTTAATGATAATAATGCGTGAATTCTTAAGAAGCCAAATGTTATATAAAACCGAAAAATCTAAAATTCTTACCATTATGACATTTGTAATCTTTGTATTGATTGAATTGTCACCTCGCTTTGTTGCTAAAAGCATCAATGGGGCATATGGTACGTTTATGTTTGCCGCCCTAACGGTATTGCCAGTAATTAGTAATAATATCGTATGTACATACATTGCTAAGAAAGTAGGATATAAACCAAATATCTTTTGGTTATTAGTAGCTAACTTATATACTGTTTTCCTACCATTCGCACCGAATGATGGCATGTATATTCAAGCATTAATAAGATTCTTATATCCATACATTCTAATGTATAATACATATTCATTTTACAAAAAAAGAGAAAATGATGTTCCAATTAGTTATGTTAAAAAAAGAATATATATTGAAATACCAGTACTTGCTATAATTGTCTTTGGATTAGCATACTTCGTTAGTGGACTCTTCAGATACTATGCAATCGCTGTTGCCACTGGTAGTATGTATCCTAATATCAAAGTTGGCGATGTTGTAATTATCGACCAACATCGAGATTATAAAGATTATGAAGTAGGCAATGTTATAGCTTATAAGTACAATAATGTCGTCGTTGTCCATAGACTTGTTGATATTGTTGTTGTCGATAAGGATTATTACTTTTATACCAAAGGTGATAATAATGAAACTAAAGACAATTACATAATCTATCCAAAAACAATTCTTGGAGATGTAAAATTTAGAATACCATATATTGGTTTGCCAACGGTATGGTTAAATAAAGTGTTTAAATAAAAGTATGAATAAAAAGGAGGTGCCAGATGGAAAAGGCCAGCATAAGAGAGCAAAATAAAAAAACTGATAGTAGACGGAAAAAAATTATCAATCGCTTAGTTTTTGACATTATTGTCTTTTTAGTCCTTTTAGTTAGTGGTACACTTCTATTAAATAAATCACTAAACTTAGATAACGAAAAAATTATTAAGTATAGCGAAAAAAGTGATCTAGATTATCGAGTATATTTGGAAAAAAATGATTTCTACGATGACGAATATCTTGGTAAAGATATGTTATATGTTGCTAGCTTGATCAATAAAATTGATATTGATTTTGACTATAATTTTGAAAGTGAAGATAAAGAAAATCTTGACTTTGAATATAAGATAGTCGGTAAACTTTCAATTAGTAATCCTACTGGTACAAAAGCATATTTTGAAAAAACTTATGTTCTTTTAGAAGATAAAACAGTCAATATGAACAATGCTAGTGGTCAAAGTATCAAAGAGACTATCAGTGTTGATTATCCATATTATAATTCATTAGCTAATGGCTTTAAGAATTTATATGGTGTTGACTCCGATAGTAAGTTGACTATCTACATGGTTATTAATAAGAAGAATAGTAAAGATAGTGATTTCGAGTTAAATAACAGTAGTATTATGAATCTTGAAATACCATTATCTGAAAAATCAGTTGATATTAGTCTTGATTATAAAAAGATTAATGTAACTAGTAACATTATTAAAAAGAAACAATTGACTATCAAAGATTTTATTCCTTTAATATTCGCAGCTATCTTTGTTATTTTGGCAATCATAATGATGATCAAAGCAATGCGTAATTTAAATAAACTTCGCATTAAAAAGAGTAATTATGATAAATATGTCGCTAAGATATTAAAAGAATATGATAGACTGATTGCTGAATCATCAACACTTCTATCGTTTGACGGTAAAGAAATTGTCAATATCAATAAATTTTCAGAATTACTAGATATTCATGATAATTTACAATTACCAATAATGTATTATGAAGTAGAGGAACACTCATTATGTTATTTCTACATAAGCCACGAAAGTGTGGTATATATCCTTAAGATTGATGCTAATAATATTGATGAATTAAAATAGGAACATTAAGTTCCTTTTTTAATTGCTATATTTACAGTTATATGATAAAATTATTTTAGATAATAATATACGAAAGGATAAAAAAATATGCGTAAACGAAGTACAAATATCAAAAAAGAAAAACCAATAAATCTTTTATTTGTTATTATAAGCATTGTTATCTTTGGAATATCAATTAGTTATGCTGCTTTCTCCGATAATTTTACTATTTCCAATATTGTTACTCATATAAGAGTTCATAAAGAAATAAGAATTAATGGCGTAACTACCGGTAGTGGAGCAGTCACTGATCTAGATTATAATTCTAAGAGCATTCTTAATTCGGTTTATCTTCGTGCTGGAGAGAGTATTACTTATAGTGTAACCGCTACCAATTTAGGAAATGTTCCGGTAGCTGTATCAGCCGTATCATTTACAAATAACAATAATCAAGTTAATAACTTATCAGCTAATATATCGCCAAGTAATTATATTAAAATATGTGATAATGGTGTTTGTACAAACGGTGTATCTAAAACTTTTGACGTCACAATAACTAATAATGGAAGTGAAACGATAAACAGTAATTTAGATGTCAATTTAACCTTTACCGAAGTCTTTGATATTAAATTTGATGAAAATAAGATTGGTGAAGCTTTAGATGGGGGCAATTTTGAATATAATTTTCCTGCCCCAGCACCAGCCAAATTGACTAAAATGAGTGGTACTTGTGGGACATATACTTATAGTAATGGTCATTTAACTATCGCAAATGTTGGTAGTGAACTAATCTTTAGTGAAGCACATACTATAACATATAATGGCGAAATAATTGGTACCGTTGTTGATGGGGGCAATTTTTCTAAGAATCTAGAACCTGCTTTTCCTGCTACTATCCAAATTGATTCAGGAACCTATGATAATTATTCTTATACAGATCACATATTAAGTTTTACCGGCGTTCATAGCGATATCGCTGTAACTGGTATCATTGGTAAGGTAGCAATTACTTCAATTACTCATGTCGCAGGTAGCGATAAGAACGTTGCTAGTAGCACCACTCCAACCTTTAGTGATATGAATGCATCATTTGATATTGTTTTCAGAAGACCAGAAGGTTCAACCGAAACAGCGTTTGAAACAGAATATGAAGTAACTATCGATAATACCCATTATAATGATTATATATTTAGAGGATTAGATTTTAATCCACAAATAACGGCTTCTGCCGATAGTGATACGGCAAACTTATCATTAATTCCAAACGGTATTAATGAAGGCGATATAATCGCATCTGGAGAGAGCAAAACATTTACAGTTAAATTAGTTCTTACGACTAATAATCCAGATGGACAATATACAACATCAACAACTACCCAAGTTGATACAACACCTGATAATGAAGAAGAAACTGGTACAATCACTGCGACGATTACTCCAAGAACTGGTGATTTGCGTTCACCACTTACCTTAGCAAACTTTACTGTAACGGTTAATAGTACTTATACGAGTGATAAAGAGTTTAGATTAATTTCATCAAATTCTAATTTAGAAATCGTAAATAGAAGTGGCGCTGCTTTGGGCACTCTCACTATTCATGGTGAGAGTGAAGAAACATATCAAATATCTGTTAAAGTAGCTAATGGTGCAACCTTTATGCAAAATACTGCAACGATGAATGCTTATTTAAGCACAGAGGGCCTTTCTAATATTGCCATTGACCAATTAACTATCAATGTTGATGTCTTTGATGTACCAGATACTACCAAAGTAACGGTAAGTAATTTGCAGTTGAGTTATTATTATGATAAAACAAATAATAGACCGTCAATTAAGGCAACTTGGGATAGAGATGATATTGGTGGTACACCTGTTACCAATTACGTCGTAACTGCATATAATTCTAATGGAACATCAGCAGCAACTTGTCAAACGAACTCTGCGGCAAGAGAATGCTTACTTACTGGTTTATCTGAAAATACCGACTATTATGCCGTTGTTTATGGCATTGACGAAGCCCCAAATAGTGGCCAAAGTGATGTCTCATCAGCAACGACTAGTCCTGGTTATGCAACTCGTTCTAGCACTAATCGTTGGACATGGACATATACAGTTACTAGAAACTTAACTAATATGACTATTACAACAAATTCAAGTGGTGGTACTACTGCTATTAAAGGAAGTTCATATACCTTAGTTTTTACAGCTAACGATGCTAGCAATAACAACTCTTATGCTGTACCAGAAACCATGACAGTTAATATGGCTAACAGTAGTGGCGATTTCTATACATATCAAAGAACCAATAATAATCGAACAGGTACTATTACCATTAGTGAAGTAACTGGTAATATCACTATATCTGGATCTAGAACTGGCTCTGGTGGTGGTATTTGTTTAGTTGAGGGAACAAAAGTAAAATTATATGATGGAACATATAAAAATATTGAAGATATTAAATATTATGATCTACTTAGCACATGGTCTTATGAGACAGGAAGTCTAACATATGAATATCCAATATGGATTGAAAAGAGTTATGAATCGAATACATATGAAGAAACTACATTTAGTGATGGAACAATCTTGAGAACCGTCGGTCTTCATCAAGTATTTAGTCTAGATGATAATAAATTTGTAAATATTTATGATGAAAACGGATATATTAAAGTAGGAACTAAAGTTGCTAAAGAAGTAGATGGTACCATCGTACCAATTGAAGTTACTAAAGTAGAAACAATAAATAAGAGAGTAAAGTATTATTATGTGGCCTCTTCAATTTATTACAATATAATATCTGAAGATATAATAACAACATCTGATCAGATAGTTCCAGGTGTTACATTATCAAACATGTATGGATTTGATGAAAATATTAAATGGCCTTCCGCTAGAAAAGAGATAATTAATAAAAAAGGTGCATTATATACTTATAAAGATTTAGATGTAATGCCATATTATTTATATTATGGTTCTCGTGGAAATGAAACTAAATTATTTGTTAATTTAGGTTACGCTACAACACCAGCATTAATTGAATATTTATTAGCGACACAATTAAATCCTAGCAAGACAGTACCGCCAATAACTGATAAAAGAGGTAATAGACTATGGATGGTAACTACTAGCGATGATGATATTAAAGATTATACAAAATATTTATATAAAGAAGATCATATTTATACCTTAAAGAAACCAAAAAACACTAAAAATTTTGTTGGATGGTTTAATACAGTAGATGGTAAAATGTATAAAGCAGGAAGTAGATATAGAATAATCCATGGTACTCATTTTATCGCAATATATCAATAAAGCACTATATTAGTGCTTTTTATTTGTCATAATCATATTATTTAATATGAATTATAATAAAGAAAAAATAAATGATATTATTATCGAAAACCATATTTGGATTATCTATATCATTATTATTTTTGCCAGCTGGTATTCAAATAGTTTAGAAAAAGCATATTTTCTTACTAATAATTTAAACTGTAAAATCAAATATCGTCAAACTTTGATTAAAATATTTAGTATCTTACTAATTATTTATCTATATTTTTTAGTTAGTTCATTAAAAGATGTCAGCAATCTAAAAAACACCGATAATCTCAAAAAAAAGAAACTTAATGAACTAGCAGCTATTGCTTCGCTATTAATCTTTGTAAGTGGCATCATCTTTTTATATATTGCGTATATGGATAAAGATATTGATGTTGAAATTGCTTTTAATTAACTTTGTTGTTAATATGTGATATAATCTATTTAGGAGGTAAAAATGAAAAAGAAAATTTTAAGTTTATGCAGTTTCTTATTAGTAATGTTTTTTGCAATAGGTACTGTATCCGCTTTAGAAGTAGCTAAAGCAGGTGAAACAATTGTTGAAGAAGGGACATATGATAGTTTAAGATTTGTTGCCGGAAATAAAGTAACTAATAATGCTACAGTTGATGGTATTAGTTTTATTGCTGGAAATGATCTTTATCTTGAAGGCAATGTTACATATGGTATGTATGCCGGTAATATGTTAACAATTAGTGGCGCAGTAGATAAAGATTTACTTGCTGCTGGTAATAAGATTGTTATTACTGATAGTGCTATCATCGGCCGTGATGTCTATTTAGCAGCTAATCAAATTGATATTAAAGCTAATCTTCCGAGGGATTTAAGAGCTGGCGGTAATACTATTGACCTTAGTGGTATTACTATTAATGGTGATGCTTATCTTGCAACTGATACTATTATAATGAACGAAGATACTGTTATTGCTGGAACATTAACATACTATAGCGACGCAAAAGTTACTGGTCTTGAGAGTGCTAATATTGCTAATGTAGTTACTAAGACAATCGATAGGAAAGTGATTGAATACGGCTTCAAAGAACGTTTATATGAATTTGTTGTTAGTTTAATTGCGGCAATTATCACAATGATATGTTTACTTTACTTTGTACCTAAAACAAAAGATGGATTAAACAAATTGGATTTAAGTTTCGGTAACATTGCTAAAACAACATGTATTGGCTTTGCTATCTTAATCATTATTCCAATTGTGGCCTTAATTGCTATGTTTACTGGTTTCTTAACACCATTAGCAGTCATTACCTTTGCAATATACTTTATAGCTGTATATTTATCAAATCTAATGGTTGCATATGTGGTAGGTAATGCTATTAGTAAACATCTACTAAAAAAAGAAGATATGTATATGTCTATAGCTATTGGTATTTTACTTGTTAGACTTGCTGGCATAATTCCATTCGTTAGCGGTTATATTAGCGCATTAGTATTATTCTATGGCTTAGGTATCATCTATGAATTATTAAAAAGTATAAGAAATAAATAAAAGCACTTAAAGTGCTTTTTTATTTATATAAAATATCGATATCAACTGTATTCTCGGTAATTCCATTAATCTTTGCTGAAGAAGTCATTTGCCACATCATATAATTACCTTGATAATCTGTTTTATCGGTATAATGTGCAAGCCATATTTTAGAATCTTCATAATCTAACCAAACATTTTCTAGATAATATTTAGAACTATATAACATTGCATCATAGCCATTATCTTTTAATTCTTTTTCAAAGGCCAGATATGCTTCACTAAGGGTATGAAGTGAAATCTGATATTGCATAAAGTTAGTCCAATTCTCCCAGTCATAAGCGATTGGGAAATCTAATTTATCACCATTAAGTTCTTTCATAACCCATTTAGCTGTTTTAATTCCATCTTCTTTGGAAATGGCAGTATTATAGACATAAACGCCAATTTTTAATCCGACCTCTTTAGCTTTTTGATAATATTCTTTGAACCTCACATCCATATCAATTTCTTCATGAGGATCTCTTTGCGAACCAATTCGCATAATGACAAATTCTACGCCAGCATCTTTAACTGCTTTAAAATCGACACTTCCTTGCCACTTTGAAACATCGATGCCGATACTTGTATTATCACGTTTATATGTATTAATAATATCATTCATATAAAGATAGTTAGGTTTACGATAACTTATCGTGTTATTAATTTTACTAACAACATTTAGCTTAAATGTTTTTTTCTTTTCATTACCAGAATTATCACTGATGATATATTCTAGGTTACTATAAGTACCAATCTTTTGTTTATTATAATCACCAATAATTTTACATGAAGGCAAATTATCATAATTATCGGCATAGACAATCTTTTGACAAATTTCCTCCTTATCATCATAAGCAATTGTCAGACTACTTGGTGCACTAATAAAGATTGGTTCAGTTGTATCTTTAATCGTATACATAATATCATATTTATAATTTCTTTTCTTATACTTATAATCTAAAGTATATGTGTAATCACCAATAATCTTATTTTCTAAAAGAATTGTTTTAGATAAAATTTCAACATTGCTATCTTTAATGAGCTCGTTACTTGTATGCTCTTCATAGACAGAAAAAATGTTTTCATTTAAACTTATTTTAACATCCTCTGGCATTTCATAAGGATCATAATTATAATTAATAATAAATATAACAATACCTATTATAATAATTAAACCAATTCCTCCGAATAATAAACTCTTCTTCATAAATTCACCTTAATAATATTATACTATAAATTAACTAAATATATAATTTAATTCAACTAATATTTTACAAAATCAACTTTAGGTAGATAGATTATTTATAAATAATGTGCTACAATAATAAAGAATATAAAAAAGGTGATATTATGCCAAAAAGACAAAAGACAATTTTAAATGCTATTTTATTTGTAATTTTAATAGTAATAACCTTTTTCTGGATCTTTAAAGATTACAGTTTAACGATGACAATTAATGCTATGTTAAAAACTAAGTTAATATATCTCGTTCTAGCATTATTTTCGATGTTTTTATATTTCTTTTTTGAAACGATAAATGTCCGTGAAATAATAAAATCATTAGGTCATAGGATAAAATTGTTTAAAGCCTATAAATTTACATTAATTAATTTTTTCTTTAGCGGAATTACCCCAGGTGGTGGCGGCGGTCAACCAATGGAAATTTATTATATGAGCAAAGAGGGCATACCGGTTGCTAAATCGACCATTGCTTTGATTTTAACCTTAGGTTCATATCATGTCATAACAATTATCTTAGGCCTTATTGGTTTATTTATGAACTATGAATTGTTGACAAAAAGATTTATCTGGATATTTATTTTAGGATTATCATTAAAACTATTAGTTTTATGCGGTTTATTAATCTTACTATTTTCTAAAAAATTAAGTCAAGCATTTATAAATCTAATAATTAAAGTTTTAAAACTATTCAAGTATTCTAAAATTACCGAGTTTAATGATAAAGCAAACAAAATATTAGAAACATATAATCAAGGTGCAACATATCTTAAAGAACATCAACTGATTATGTTAAAATCATTATTGATTGCCACGATTCAAGTTATTTTTTACTATTCCGTAACATATTTTGTTTATCTATCGTTTGGTTTACATGAGTATAATTATCTTAAAATAATTTCAATTCAAGCCTTACTCTTGGTATCTACATCGAGCATTCCACTTCCAGGTGCCGTTGGTATTAGTGAACATGCTTTTCTAACAATTAATGAAACGATGTTTAAAATGGCTTTTCTTCCTAGTGCTTTAATTTTAAGCAGAGGAATTACATTCTATATTGTTATGTTGTTGGCACTTATCATAATTATTGCCAATACAATATATTTAAAAAGAAAAAATAAATAACAGATTAGTAATAATCTGTTTTATTGTGATATAATTAAGTAGGAGTGATAATATGGAAATAAATATTAATATTGATCTTGATAATTTAGATAAGGAAACATTAAAAAAAATAAAAGATGTCTTAATTGATACATATGGTACTGCCATGCAGTATAATCCAGCCGCTCAAGCCGATTTAATTAGAATCGATACTACTGATCCAGCTGATTTATTCTATATCAATGAAATAAATGAATATGGAAATAATGGAAGAAGTAGATAAAATGGAAATAACAAGACCGACATATCTTGAAATAGATTTAAGTAAATTATCGCACAACGTCGAAGCAATTCAAAAAAAAGTTGGATCCAATGTTAAATTAATGCCTGTCATTAAAGCTAGTGGTTATGGTACGTATATTAACCGAGAACTATCATTCTTAAACAAGTTTGATATTGTGGCTGTTGCTACAGTTGATGAAGGGGTAGAAATTAGAAATACCGGTTATCAAAAAGAAATTTTTGTCTTAAATCAACCATATATCGCTGAAATACCTAAAATAATTAAATCTAAATTAGTCGTAGGTATCAGTTCTTATGAATTTGCCGAAGCTTTAGCTAGTCAAAAAGAAGAAGTAATAGTTCATGTCGAAATTGGTACTGGTATGGGAAGAACCGGAGTACACCCTTATAAAATTGAAAAGTATCTTGATAATTTAGCCGATAATATTAAAGTTGAAGGATTATATACCCATTTTTCATCAGCTGATAACGAACCAGAATATACGGAAAAGCAATTAGCGTCATTTAAAATAGCAATCCAAAAAGTTGAAAATAAATTAGGCAAATTAAAATATATTCATGCCGCTGCTTCAAATGCCATTCTTAACTTTCCAGATACATATTTTAATTTAGTAAGACCAGGTATTATTTTATATGGTTATCCAAGTGCTCCTGATACTTACGACAAAATAGATGTTAAACCAATTGCTCAATTAAAATCTAAAATAACCTTTTTAAAAGTTGTCGATGAAGGTACAAGTATCGGTTATAACCGCAGTTATATTACCGATAAAGAAACAAAGGTAGCGACCATTCCATTAGGCTATGCCGATGGCTTTAGAAGGACATTTTCTAATGGTTGGAAGGTACTAATAAATGGCGAGTTAGTACCGATTATTGGAAAGATTTGCATGGATAGCTTTATGGTTGATGTTACTGACTTAAAAAATGTTAAAATAGGGGATGAAGTTATCATTTGGGATAATGATAAAATAACCTTAGAAGCCCTAGCAGATAAATGTGACACTATCAATTATGAAATATTATGTACTATTTCAAATCGCGTACCAAGAAAGTTTATAAAGTAGATTTTTAATCTGCTTTTTTTATGATATAATATTTAAAAATAGAGGTGAATATGAAAAAAATAGTTTTAGGTATTATCATATTTTTGTTGCTAATTTTACTATGTATTTTTAATTATAATCCACCTAAAAGATACACTAACAAAGATTTTAAAATAACTAATTACATCAGTGAAAAAGATAATGATAATGATGGCATCGATGATCAAACTGATATTTTGCATAATGCTAGAATCTATATTGCTAAGAAACCAAAATATAAAAGCAAATACTATGCGAATGGATACCCTGATGATAATTATGGCGTATGTACTGATGTCGTTGCTTTCAGTTTAAAAGAAGCGGGCTATGATTTAAAAGAATTAGTCAGTGAAGATATAATAAATAATAAAGAAAAATATCATATTGAGACAATCGATAAAAATATTGATTTTCGCAGAGTTGTCAATTTGAAAGTATACTTTGATAATCATGCCATTAATCTAACAAGTAATATTAATGATATTAAAGAGTGGCAAGGTGGCGATATCGTAATCTTTAAAAAACACATTGGAATTGTTTCAGACATAAGAAATAAGCGTGGTGTTCCATATGTTATCCATCATGCTAATCCTTTCCAAAAAAAATATGAAGAAGACATCTTAGAAAATCGCAACGACATTGTGGGACACTATCGAATTAGTTAATAAAACAATTGTAATATCAATTTTATTATGATATAATTAAATAAATAATAAGGAGGTCTCTATGAACGAAGAAAGTGAAAAATTTACAATTATTGATGAATTTGATAATGAAAAAGAAGCAGAGGTTATTACCGTACTAGAATCAGAAGGTAAAGAATATGTTGTCTATTCAATCGACACTGATGCTGACAACTGTGATGTCTTAGTTTCTAGATTAATTACCAATGAAGATGGAACCAATTCTGTCGAAGATATAAATGATGAAGAAGAACGTACTAGGGTTCATGCGCTTGTCGATGAATTATTAAATGCATAAGAGGTGAAAATATGGATGGAGCAATAACCGTACCTAAAGATAATATTGAAGCTTTAAAAGCCAAATTAGCTGAAGCCAAAGCCAACCTTAGAAATGCTAGACTTGGTATCGTAAAATCGAAGATTAATACCGCTAAAGCAAAAGTTGGAAACTTTTTAAAGACAAAAGTTAATAATTTTAGAAATAGTGTTGGCCTTTTACCACTAATGTTAGAAACACGTTTACTAAATGTAGCTACCAAATGGGAAAAGAATCGTGCTGCTAGAATTGCCCGTAGAACAGAACGCCGAAAATTTGTCATTTCTAAAATTAATACCGCTAAAGCAAAAGTTGGCAATTTTAAGCGAAAAATAGTTAATGGTTTTAAAAAAGCAGTTGGTAAAGTTAAGGACTTCTTTAGTCCTGATCCTGAAAAGAGAGAAGAATTAATTGAACAATTAAAACAACAAAGAGAAGAATTGTTAGCTTTAAAAGAAGAAAATGAACGTCTACGTGAAGCTGGCAGTTATGAAAACCTAATGGGTGGAAAAAGTAGAGGAAGTGTTACTTACTTAACAGTCTTTGTTATTAGTCTACTTGTCTTTGCAATGTTTGCGAGCCTTGTTATTTATAAAATAATAAAATAAAGAGAAATATCAATTTCTCTTTTATATTTATCTAAAAGTGTTATAATTAAGTAAAGAAGGTATGTTTATGAAATATATTATCCTAATACCAGCATATGAACCTAATCACGAACTATTAAAATTATTAAAAACGATTGATAACAAGTATCCTGTTATCGTCGTTAATGATGGCTCAAATAAATCATACAATAACATTTTTGAGAGTGCTAAAAAATATGCTCATGTTATGTCATATGAAAAAAATATGGGTAAAGGATATGCTTTAAAAATGGGACTAAATTATATCGAAGACACCTTTACCAATGATTATATCGTCGTTACGATGGACGCTGATGGGCAGCACAAATTATCTGATGCCATTAAATTGTGCGATTATGTAAGCGAACATACCGATACGATGGCCATTGGTAAAAGAACATGGAACAAAAACACACCATTACGAAGTAGAATAGGAAATGCCCTTACCCGAAAGATATTTAAACTAGCTACTGGCTTAAATATCTATGATACTCAAACAGGATTGAGAGCTTTCTCAGATAAATTAAATAATTATATGTTAAGTATCAGTGGTAATCGTTACGAATATGAAATGAATGTATTATTGAATTTAAAGAACAATGATATTCCATTTTATGAAATACCGATTACAACTATCTATTTAAATAACAATAAAGATTCTCATTTTAATGCCATAAGCGATTCATATAAGATTTATAAAATGATCTTTAAATGGTCAAAACAAAATAGAAAAAACAACTAAGTTAATTAGTTGTTTTTATTTCAGGAGAATTATTATAAGTTATAAAAACATTTGGGGAACCAATTTTTTCAAATATGGCAAAATAATCATCTTCATACAACAATTTATAATTGTTATCATGACTTAACACATTATATATAACATTATCTTTTTTGTATACAATGGCATGGGTAATTTTATAAAACTCAAATTTTTCTTGATAATTAGTAAGAATAAATTCAAAATCATCAAAGATATCGTAGTCGAGTCCACTAAATTGTTTCGTGTATAAATCAGCTCTTGAATCGATAAACACCGGAATATCATTCAAAATTAAATAACTTCCATAATTGTATTCATTAAACAAACGCATCTCTTTAGTATCGATGTTTGCTTTGATGTATTCAACTGCTTTAACCGGATAAAATTCATGGTCAATATATTCCTTTTTCGCATTTAATTTAAGCATCATTCCCATAAATATGAATACGATTGCAAAACTGATAGCAATGACTATTTTTTTATTAAAGAAAGCAGTTACTTTTTCATTTGCTCTGGGCAAATAATAATCGATAAACATCCCAAATACTCTTGCAAAACAAATAGTTCCAATCAAAGCTAGAAAAGCCATATGACGAATTGAAATAATATTCATAAGAACTAAACCAGAAATCATAAATAAATCTCTTAATTTAGCTTTATGAAAAAAGGCAAAAAAGAATGTTTCTAAAGCAATAATAATTGTAAATGGACTATCTTTCCAACTTATCATCTGATGTTCCATAATATATTTTTGACTGTTACCTAAAGCCGTCTTAATAAAATAAGTATATGGTGTCGTTCCTATCGGAGTAATTAAACCAGTAAGTAAACTAGCCAACATTGTTATAAATAGATATTTAATATTTTTGTTTTCTTCCAAAATAAATTTTTCTTTTAAGAATTTAGTAAATTTATTCTCTTTCTTAAATTTAATTTTTTTACAAATAATACTTACTAAGTATTCTACTAGACAAGGAAAATATAAAATGAAATAAAATGGCCATACCGCTACATGTATATTACATAAAACTAGGGATATTAACAATAAGCCAATTAAACATCTTTTATTACCACTTTTTAAATAACTCTCAATAAAATAAATTTCGGCTGCAAATAAAATAAAGCTAACTAACTGTGCTCTTGCCGTAGCAAAACTGCTAATTGCTAGGGCACATAAGAAAACGCCCAATGCCGACATAGGATAATTATTGGTATTTTTAATGTTAATCTTAAAAACAATAAGTAGTACAATATATAAGAAAACCATCGACGAAATATACAAACCCTTAAATCCACAAAGATGATGAATTAAATATATTAATATATCATATAGCCAATGCGGATAAGTATAAGCTAGACCAGCATGTATTGAAAAATGATCCATCATATCGATACAATTTTTTAAAATTAGTTCACCAATCTTAATCGTATAAAAAGTATCATTTTGCAAACTTTTTCTAACTAGCCCAATGACTAAAAATATTAACCAAATCATAAAAGTATATTTAAATCTTTTTTCTTTATTCATTACTACCACCATAATAAATATATCATAGATTATAATTTATATAAAGCAAGTTGACATAATTTTTACCTTAAAGACGCTCTAATATAATAAATATGTTGGATTGTAACGAAGAAAATATTGACTATACTTGCCAAAATCAATCCCCATATTCCCATAAATATTGGCAAGATAATTAAAAGAATATTTTTAATAATAGCTCCCCATAAAGTACCAATCATTGCTTTCTTGGCCATGCCAGCTCCCTGCATATATGAAGTAAGTGGCCCTTGAATATAATGCATCAAAAAGAATGGTGCAATAATCCTAACATAGTTAACACCTTGATTAGTGTTATAAATAAACTTGAGTAAAACATCCGGCATTAACATAAAGAAAATAGTAAAAAATATTCCAACTCCCAAAGACAAAGTTATTGCTTGTAATAACTTTTTTTTCGTATATTCCTTTTTCCCCCTTATAAGTGAGCTTGATACGACTGGTAGTAGTGAAGTAGAAATAGCCATTGTAAAAAATGAAGGAATCAATAATAATGGAAATACATAACCCATAATAATGCCGTATTCAGAAGTAATATAACTATTATCGTATCCACATCTAAGTAAGATAAAAGTAAGAATAATTGGTTCTAAAAAATATGATATTGATCCGATAAATCGACTTCCTGTAGCATTTAAAGAAAGATTTAAAACATCTTTAAAGATATCTTTATCTAATTTTAGATCACTTAAATTTATTCGTTTACTAGGTAAGCAAAGGATTAAGCATACTGAAGATGCTAATTCACTTAAAATATTGATAAGGACAACCCCCATAATAGCCACATTTATGCCATAAGCCATTAATTTTGGTATCAAGAAAATGATTAATAATAGTCTTATAATTTGTTCTGTAATATTGGATATGACATATGGAATCATCTTTTCATTACCATAAAAATAGCCCTTTAAAATACTTGATAAACAGATAAACGGTAACGTAAAAGCAATTCCCATAATTCCTAAGTAAGTATTACCATTTTTAAGAAGCATACTTGATATAATAGGGGATAATAATATCAAAATAATCATCAAAACAATATTATAAATAATGCTTACAGGAATTAATGATAAAATTACTTTTTTACCTCTTTTTCCTTCTGCGATAACCTTACTAATCGATGTTGGTAAACTCATCGTAGATAACGTAATAAATAAATTGAAGGTTGGCATAATTAACATATATAAACCAATTCCATTATCGCCGATACTTCTTGTTAAAAAGATTTTAATAATCATTGCCATTAGTTTGGTAATTAGTCCACCAATTATTAGTATTAAAGTTGATTTAATAAATTTACTTTTCATAATAAAGTATATGATAAAGCATTTAAAATATAAAATTTTACGATGTAGTAAGGGAAAAACTTCAAATTTTTATTAACGAATTGTTAACAACAAATGTTTGCTTTTATATTGACAATAACTATTAATTGTTGATATAATTTGATAGACACTATAACGAAGGAGGTGAAAAATGAATGAAGTGTTAGTTAAAGATAAAAAGATTGAAGATATGATTTATGAAATAAGAGGAAGGCAGATTATGCTAGATTCCGATTTAGCGAAGTTGTATCAATGCAAAAATGGGACAAAGGAAATAAATCAAGCTGTAAATAGAAATATAGATAGATTTCCGTCTGATTTTTATTTTCAACTTACTAATGAAGAGTATAATAACTTGAAGTCACAAATTGTGACTTCAAGTACAAAAAGCAACCATGGTGGCATAAGAAAATTACCGTATGTTTTTACCGAACAGGGTGTAGCTATGCTGGCGACAATCATAAAAACAAGCATAGCAGCAAAAATAAGCATTGATATTATGCGTGCATTCATTGCTATGCGCCATTACATTGGGAATAACGAATACCGTTTATCTAATGTCGAAGCCAAAGTACTAGACCATGACAAAAGCATCAAATTATTGCAAGAGGTGTTTGATAAATTTGATGACAAACAAAATGAAATATATTTTAATGGCCAAGAATTTGATGCTTATTCAAGAGTAATAGATATTTTTAAAAGAACAAAAAAAGAGTTAATCATTATTGATGCATATGCCGATAACACAGTTTTAGATATCATTAAAAGGTTGAATATAAAAGTTATTATAATCACTAGAAAAAATAAACTATTAACGGATCAAGATATAGTTAAATATAATAAGCAATATAATAACCTAAAAGTTGTTTTTGATAGTACTTATCACGATAGGTACTTTATTATCGATCGTAAAAAAGTATATCATTGTGGTGCCAGTGTTAATCATATTGGGAACAGAACTCTTTCAATCAATCTATTGACCGATAAAGAACCAAGTGAATTACTAATTAAAAATGTAAAAAGACTAATAAATTATGAAGAATTATAATTGTGTCATAATTGGTTAACTTATGGTATAATAATATATGAAGGAAAGTGATTAATATGTATCATTTTATTGGTATACAGGGTGCTGGTATGTCAGCTTTGGCAGTAATGATGAAGGGCTTAGGCTATCAAGTAAAGGGCAGTGATGTCAATAAGCACTTTTTTACCGAAGCAGAACTTATTAAACACAACATTGAAGTGACAGTGTATAACGAAAAAAATATCCACGACGGTTTAATCATCATTAAAGGAGCTTCGATCACTGATGACAATATCGAACTAATTGCAGCTAGGAAGTTAAATCTAGAAATTGTTGATTATGAGGTAATGCTTGGCAAGATAACCCGCAAATTTAAAACGATTTGCATTTCTGGTTGCCACGGGAAGACGACAACAACTGCCATGACAGCTCATGTTTTAGGTGGCATTAAAGGTATTAATTACTTAATTGGTGATGGTACTGGATACGGTAGAAAAGACAATGAGTTTTTCGCCCTAGAAAGTTGTGAATATCGTAGGCATTTTCTAAATTATTTACCATATTATGCCGTAATCTTAAATATTGATTTAGATCATGTTGATTATTTTAAAGATATTGATGATGTTATTTTGGCATATCAACAACTTGCCGAAAAAGCTACTCATATGGTCATTGCTTGTGGTGATGATGCAAATGTTCATAAAATGCACTTAGACAAAAAGATTGCCTATTTTGGCTTGAAAGAAGAAAATGACATTAGAGCCATAAATATTAAATATCATAAAGAAGGAACAAGTTTTGATGTCATGGCTGAAGGAAAAATGTATGGTCACTTTGATTTACCAATTTATGCTAGTCACCAAGTATTAGATTCCTTAGCGGTAATTTCAATTTGCTATTATGAGAAACTTGATAGCAATGCCGTTTTAAAATATTTTAAAACATTCAAAGGTGCAAAAAGGAGATTTACGGAAACATTCGCTGGCAATAATGTCATAATTGATGATTATGCTCATCATCCGAATGAAGTAAAATCGACAATTAATGCCATTAAACAAAAATATCCAGATAAAAAGATTGTTGCTATTTTTCAACCGCATACATTTACAAGAACAAAAGAATTTGCTAATGATTTAGTTAAAGTATTTAGCAAAGTGGATGAAGCCTATATTATGGATATTCATCCAGCTAGAGAAAAGCAAGAAGACTATCCAGAAGTGACAAAAGAAATTATTATCAATCAACTTAAAAATGGTCATTCATTAACCATTGATGATGCCAACATTTTAAATCAATATGACAATACAGTTTTTATCTTTATGTCACCAAATGATATCAGTAAACTTGAAGATGATTTAGTTAAACTAAAAAGTAACTTTTAGTAATCTTCAAGATTAATTTCATGTTTTTAGAAAAAAGTTTTACGAAAAAAAAGTAAAACTTCTTTTTTTTTACAATATTATTATTGAGGAGGTAAAAAGTGAAGAAGAATTATACTATCATTCAAGATGGCCAAAAGGAATGTGGCTGTGCTTGTCTATTATCGATTATTAGATACTATGGCGGAAATGTTTCCATAAATAGATTGCTTGAATTAACAAATACAACTAAAGATGGTACAAATTTCTATGATATAACTATGGCTGCTCAAGAAATCGGTTTATCTGCAAAAGGTTATAAGGTAGATAAAATAAGCGAGATATACAAAATTTCTAAACCATTTATTAGTCAGATAATTATTGATAATTATAAACATTTTGTTGTCGTTTATGAAATTAAAAATGAGATAATTACCATTATGGATCCAGCTAAGGGAATGGTTAAGTCGAAAATTGCCGAATTTAATAAATTGTGGACAAACTATATCTTAATATTGAGGCCATATAAACAAATGCCCTTCTATCATGAGAATAACTTTCTTAGCAAAGTGTTAAAGCAAGTAATTAAAGATAATAAAAACATTATTACTAGTTTGGTAGCAATTACTTTCATGACCACTATTTTTACTACTATATATGGCTTTTATTTCAAAATAATAATTGATCATTATCAAACAGCCAATAAACTAACATTATTGTGTATTACAATTGTTTTTACAGTTATCTTAATAATTAAAATATTAATGGAATATTTAAGAAATAATCTACTTATTAAATTAAATAAAATAATTGATTCATCACTAATTAATACAGCCATCAAAAAAATAATTTATCTTCCATATAGTTATTATAAAAACAAAACTACTGGCGAAGTAATAGCCCGCATCAATGATCTATTTTTTTTAAAACATATTATTACTAAAATAGTCATTACAATCTTTTTAGATCTTGTCTTAGCTATATTTATTATGGGTTTGTTATTAAAAATAAATCATAAGATGACATATTTGTTGTTTATCATAATAACTATCTACTTTCTCATATTCATTTTTATTAAGCCCAGAATCATTAAAACTACTAAAGCCATTCAAATATCAAATGCTAAAGTAAACTCATTATTAACCGAAACAATTGGTAGTTATGCAACAATCAAAGGATTAGCTATTGAAGACATTTTTACTGATAAAGTTTTAACTACTTATCAGAACAGTATTGATAACAATATTAATTTAACCAAAATTAATAATAAAAGTAATTTATATAAAAACTTATCAGAAGGAATAATTCTTTTTCTTCTTATCTATTTTGGTATTGAAAATGTTATTAATCAAAATATTACCTTAGGAACATTTTTTACATATAATACGCTGTTATTTTATTTTATAACGCCAATTAGAAATGCTTTAGATTTTTACCAGGAATGTTACTATGCCAAAAATAGCTTAAATAGAGTAAATAATCTTTTAAATTATAAATATGAAAGTTTAGACAAAACAGAATCAAAAGTAATCCAGGGAGATATAAGACTAAATAAACTATCCTTTGGTTATCAAACAAACAAATTAATATTAAAAGACATTACTCTACATATCGAGGCAAAAAGCAGAATTTTAATTTTAGGAAAGAGTGGTAGTGGTAAATCAACAATTTTAAAATTAATTTATCGCTATTATGAGTCACCAGCAAATCAAATATTTATCGATAATCAAGATATTATGACATATCCATTAGCAATGATAAGGAATAGTATTACTTATGTTTCTCAAAATGAAATGTTATATACAGATACACTTAAAAATAATATCGTATTGAATCGCAATATTTCTGAAGATGATTTTAATACTGTCTGTAAATTAACATATGTTAATGATATTGTCAAAGATAATTGTGCTTTTTATAACATTCCCCTTGAAGAAAATGGCGCTAATTTATCTGGGGGTGAGAGACAACGAATTATTTTAGCGAGATCACTTTTGAAACCGGCAAAAATTATTTTAATCGATGAGGGATTAAATCAAGTTGATATTAATTTAGAACACAAAATTTTAACTAATATTTTCAACTATTATCAAGATAAGACATTTATTATTATTTCACATCGCAAAAGCAATTTTAACCTTTATGATAATTGTTACAAATTGGTTAATGGTCACTTTGCAAGTGTTAATAATATGTCGTAAAAAGGAGGAAACAATGGAATTAAACAAACAAGATTTAATAGAAATCACTGGTGGTGGGGTTAATTGGTATATTATAGGTGGCATTGGAGCAGCCATTACATATATCATAGGTATAATAAGCGGCTTTACTAATCCAAGCCAATGTAATAATTAAAGAAGGAGGAACAAATGAAGGAAATAGATAAAAAAACAATGTTAAATATCAGTGGTGGCAGTTTTACATCATCATTTATTAACGCTATCACTAATGCCATAAATGCATTATATGAATTAGGCAAAGAAACGGGCAGCGCATTAAGACGATTGACTAATAATAAGTATTGTCCAATTAATTAATGATAAAAGTGTAGCTAAAACTACACTTTTACCAATTCTTATAGCAAATAACTAATAGTTAACAAAGGAGGTAATATGAAATATCAAATACTACTTATAACATTAATTATTACTATCTTTACATGTGCATGTGAAAGAGAAAACTTTAAAAGCATCATTATTAACGAAAAAACCGTAGATAATAAAATTGAAAAGAAGATTGAGAAGGCAACAAATGAAACACCTAATAAATCGCCAAGCAATTCCTCATCTAAAGAATTGAAAAAACAAATAACAAGTACACCATCAATAACGGAAATATATAAAACAGAAGTGACAATTGAACAAGAAAAGCCAAATGAAGAAAATTCTATCGATGAATTAAGTCCAGATTATTTGATCCATCAAGGAAGAATAGATTGTATAGACGAAACTGCTTGTCAAGATTTATCACTTCCTATGCAGTTTAAATATCATGAATTGATACCAAATGTTTTCTATCTCGAAGTGCTTGCCAAGAATTATCAAGTGTTGGGATATTTTATTCAATATGTTTTCGGCGAGCATCAGTATGAAACAAACGAAGACTGTAACAATGTTGGAAACAATATTAAAAATGATTTAAATGATAAAATAACGGCGTATCAATGTACTGATGAAAACATCTTAAAATTGGTAACCAACTATTAGAAAGGAGTGTTATGTTAAATAAAAGTTTAAAACTAATAATCGCAATTTTAGTATTTTTCATTCATTGCCATATCTATGCTCAAACTAATGATAGTCATTTAATAAGATATCGTTATGAAGGAATTTATGCTGTTTATGATGGCCCAGATCGAATACATCTCTATGAGGCTGAAAGATATATTTTTAATGGATCTACAGCATACTGCATTGAATTAGGCTTACCCCTTATGACAAATACATATTCATCAACTGAAGACTGGCAAATAACTAGTTTAAATGCAGATATTAAAAATGAAATACGTCTATTAGCCTATTATGGTTATGATTATGAAGGACATCAAACAATGAATTATTATTTAGCAACTCAAGAATTAATATGGCGTAAATTAACTGGTCGAAATATTTACTGGGTTAGTGGCGAGAGTGCTAATTCTCCTCGTGTAACTGTCGATAAAGAAAAAGAAGTAATTATAAATTTAGTTGCTAATCACGCAAAAACGCCTTCGTTTGATAACCAAACAATTGAAGTTAATTTGAATCAAGAAAAAATAGTTTTTGATCAAAATAAAGTTCTATCATATTATGAAATATATTCTTCAGATGTAGAAAATGCCATAATCGATGGTAACGAATTAAAAATAATGGTAACAGAGCCAATAAAAAATACGCAAATCAAATTAATTAAAAAAAATTATACTAATAGTGCAGCTTTAATTTATTATAGTGGTAATAATCAAAAAATGATTAAAGCTGGTTTCCTAGATCCAGTCGTAGCTATTGCTAATGTGAATATTAAAATATTTACTAAAGTAAAAGTAACTAAAATTGATAAAGAAAAAGAATTTATAATTAAAAAAAGTGATATTAGATTTAAAATAAAAAATTTAGATACAAATGAATACATTTGTGAAAGTGCTGACTGTATCTTTAGAACTGATAATGAAGGAACATTTATAACTAATCTCTTAACCGAAGGAAATTATCAAATTGAAGAAATTGAAAATCAAGATATTGATGGATATTTATGGAATAAAGAACCACTCAAGTTTACTATTGATGAGAAAAGTCAAATTACATATCAAAACGGAGAGCCAATTATAGCCATAAATTTTCCAAATCAACAAATAAAAGCCAATGTAAAAACTCTCAAATTAGGGGAGAAAGCAGTTATTCAAAATGGTCAAATTATATATGAAGAGATACCATTAACAGGTGTTAGTTATAAATTATATGCTAATGAAAATATATATCGTGCTGATGGTCAAATTATTTATCGAAAAAATCAAGTAATTTTTGACAAAATGACAACTTGGAATGGTAGACACGAATTATTAAATATGCCACTTGGCAAATATTGCTATCAAGAAGTTAGCACATTGCCAGGTTATATCGTCGATGATAAACCTTATTGTTTTGAATTAAAATATCAAGACCGGTATACCACAAATATTTATCTTGAATTAAATTTTAAAAATTATTTGTCAAAGGGATCATTACACATTGTTAAGAAGAATAACAGTAATCTTTCGCTTAGTAATGCGCATATTTCAGTATACACAGAAGATAATGAATTGGTTGGTAGTGGCATTACTAATGAAAATGGTCAATTCATATTGGATAAACTACCAATAGGCAAATACTATTACAAAGAAATGACAGCACCAGAAGGTTATATTATCGATAACAATAAACATTATTTTGAAATTAAAGATAATGAAGAAGTTGTAAACGAAGAATTTATAAACAAAATAATAACTGGTACTTTTGAATTTTTAAAGACAGACTATACAACAAATGCTCCGCTTCCAAATACTATGATTGAAATTTACAATGAAGAAGATGAATTGCTGTATTCCGAAATTACTAATGAAGAAGGAAAAATAATAATTGAAAGCATTCCTTATGGTAAGTATTATTTTCTTGAAAAGGAAGCTCCAGATGGCTATGCTGTTGATAATCAGAAGTACTATTTTGAAATAAAAGAAAATGATGTAATCATCAAAGCTAATATGACAAATGAAAGAATTAAAGTACCTAATACTTATTTAAATGAATCATTAATTGTCTATTTAATATCAATTTTAGGTATCATAGGAAGTATTTTTTTAATTACACGCAAATTCTTAATTTTAAAAATTATAGGTATAACTGTTTTTATCATATCAATTGCTATTCCAATTTATAAAGTAACTAAAAAAGAAACTAACATTAAAGTAAGTGAGGCAGCAATTATAAATTATATCAACAACACATCACAAACCAACAATAATGAAAGAGTTAATAGTACTAAGCCGAATTATAATTATATCGCTGTCATAGAAATACCAAACATTAATTTAAAACAAGGATTAGTTAATAAATATAGTAAATATAATGATATTAAATATAATGTTCAAATAATTGATGGTAGTAATATGCCAGATATAATAAATTCTAACTTGATTTTAGCAGCACATAGTGGCACAAGCAATGTTGCTTATTTTAAAGATTTGTCTAAGGTATCAGACAATGATCTAGTTTATATATATTATAGCGGAATAAAATATATCTACAAAATAAATAATCATTACGAAGTTAAAAAGACTGGTTATATTGATATCGAAAGAGATAAAACAACAAATGCTATAACTTTAATTACGTGTAAGGATGATAATTATCAACTCGTTTATCTTGGCTATTTAATAAACAAAGAAGCCTATTAAATAGACTTGAAAAAAATGAATATCTTTGCTAAAATATATATTATATAGGGGAGTAGGGATAATATGAAAGAGAAGCGTCAATTTATCTTTAAAACTTTAAATTTATTATGGATAATTTTACTATATCATATTGTTGGTAAAAGCAATATCTTTCTTTATGTATTATCCCTAAGCTTATATAATATTTTCGAGGCATGCTTTGATCATATTACTATTAAAGAAGAATTAACAAAGTTGCACGGTGAACAAGTCAAACGCAAGTTTTTAAAAATAATGCTCTTAATCATTAGCGTTATTTCTATGTTATTTTTGATTCTAAGCACATTGATTAGTGATACAATTAGTATTTTCTTAAAATTAAATAATATTTTACCAATATTTATGATTATGGGTATAACAGTAATAATCAAACCACTTTTAAGATTATTATCAGAGTATTTGGCCAATGTAAATAATAATCGTGCTTACAATAGATTACCATTAATATATGTCTTCTTTGATAAGGTCCTAGTTTTAATTATTGCTTTAATTAATTTTAGGGTATTAAAAAATAATAATGTTACTGGGGCAGCGATTCTTTACTTATCGAAGATTATTAGTGCTTTAATTATTATTTATTTCTTATATCTTATCAGAAAACGTGGCAAAGATATAAGATATAACTATGTTGTTGATGATAATGTCAATTATTTAAAAGAAATAAAGGAAGTTCTAACTAATAATAGTTATCAAACAATTACTAAAATTATAAAATATAGTTATTATTATATATCGATAATTATTTTATATTTAGTTTTAAGTACAAGGTATAATTATAAGATAGATGAACTAGGGAACATTATTACATTTACTTATTTCTTTGCCCTAGAAGTAATGAATTATCTAATCTATATTGCTAAAAGTACAATGAATAAATTACCTAAAGATATGCTTATTACAGATAAACTATATAAGAGTTTTAAAATAATGTTAACAATAGCAATTATCTTTGGCATAATTTCACCATTGATTTGTAAAGTAATCTTTTATGATCCAAGCAAATCTATCTATTTAGCTATGGTCACTTTTATGGCAATATTCATTTTAATGTTTGAAACAACATATGAAAATATTACCAATAAAAGCATTACCTATATTAGTTTAATTATTGGTCTAATCACTAAAATAGTATTAGTAATTCCTCTAATAAATTCGTTCTATCGAATGGGGTATAACTTAATATATGGTGATATCTTAAGTACCAGTCTTGCTATGCTTGCTTCGATTGTTATTAACTATATATATTTAAGACAAAAAAACAAGACAAAAGATAGATACTTTACTAAGATATTAGATATTTTATATGATAATATCATTTTGGCAATTATCCTAGTTGTTATGGAATTTATTATTCCACTTAATACCAAAAAGTATTTTGTTTCGTTAGGACTAATTGTTCTTTATGTCGGTATAAGTATCGTTTATATTATCATTAAGAATAAAATAAAGAATAAAAAGCGAGGTTAAAAAATGGAGAAAGTTTATGTTTTTGGGCATCGTAATCCAGATACCGATAGTGTTACGGCAGCGATTACATTGGCTTATTTAAAAAGGAAACTAGGCGTAAGTGCCATTCCAGCCATTTTAAGTTCTGTCAACAGAGAAACAAAATATGCTTTAAACTATTTTGGCGTCAAAGAACCAATGTTTTTAAATGATGTTAAATTAAAGATTAAGGATTTAGATTATTCTAAAGGATATATGGCTCCAGTTGATTATTCAATATATGATGCCTATCATAAAATGGCCTTAGAAGGTATCAGCAAAATACCAATTGTCGATAAAGATAAACATATTTTAGGTATTGTCAGTATGAAAGATATTGCTGAAGAATGCTTAAATGGTGATTATTCAAATATTGATACTTGCTATAAAAATGTTTTGGCAGCGATTGATGGAGTAAAAGTAACAAAATATGATAATATTATCAAGGGCAAATTGATTATTCCCGGATATCGTTCAACGACATTTATTAATGAGGTAAAGTTAAATAATGATGATATTTTAATTACTGGCGACAGACATAGTATAATTGAATATGCTGTCGAATCAAAAGTAAAACTAATCGTCGTTACTAACAATTTAGAAATTAAGCCAGAATTATTAAAATTAGCTAAAACCAATAAAGTCAATATTATTAGAACTAAACATACAACACTAGATACGATTAAGAAATTTAATTTTTGCAATAATGTTGGGGTAGTTATCAACACAACCAAGATTCATACGGTTAATGAAAACGACGATTTAAGCAGTTTTATAACTTCGGCAGAAAAAACTAAATATACGTATTATCCAATTGTTGATAATCACAAGAAATGTTTAGGTATTATTAAGTATTCAAATGTTGGATATCATAATAAAAAGAAAGTAATCTTAGTGGATCATAATTCCTATGAGCAATCAGCTATTGGTTTAGATGAAGCCGATATTCTAGAAATAATTGATCATCATAATATTTCCAATATTGGTACTAGTCATCCAATTAATTTTAGAAATATGCCTGTTGGCAGTACCAATACGATTATCTATTTGATGTATAAAGAAAATAATATTAAAATTCCTAAAGATATGGCTGGATTAATGTTATCGGGTATTTTATCTGATACTTTAATCTTAAATTCTCCAACAACAACTAGCATTGACAAGGATGCTGTCAACAATCTAGCAAGAATAGCCAAAGTTAGTTACAAAAAATATGGTTTCGACATGATTTCGTATGGTACGAAATTAACCAGCAAATCAAAAGAAGAAATTCTTTATAATGACTTTAAACGTTATCCTACCGATAGTGGAGTAATCGGCTTAGGTCAAATATATACGACTAATATAGATGAAGTAGAAAAAGATAAAAAAGAATATTTAGCAATGCTAAATAATGTTGCCAAAATAAATGAATATAAATTTGTTGCCTTGTTTGTTACAGATATCATTAAGAATGGGACATATGTTTATTTCAGTGATGAAGGCAGAGACATTTTAGCAAAAGCATTTAGCATTGAAGATATTGCCGAAGGCTTCTATCTACCCAATGTTTTATCCCGAAAAATGCAAGTGTTGCCAGCTATATTAGATATAATGAATTAAAAATAATAAGAAACTTTCTTATTATTTTTTATACGAAATAATGAAAGAAGGAGATAAATGAATGAATTAATAAAAGAAGAAAAAATTGAAGAAATGATTTATGAAATACGTGGTAAGCAAGTAATGCTTGATTCTGATTTAGCTAAATTATATCAATGTGCCAATGGAACTAAAGCAATAAACCTTGCTGTTAAACGGCATATAAACAGATTCCCTGAAAGATTTATGTTTAGATTGAATAAGGAAGAATATAATGATTTGCGGTTTCACTTTGAAACCGCAAATAATATGAGTAGATCATTACCATACGCTTTTACCGAGCAGGGAGTTGCAATGCTAGCAACAATTTTAAGAACGAACGTTGCTGAACAAATAAGCATTAAAATTATGGATGCCTTTGTCGCCATGCGTCACTATATTGGCAATAGCGAATATCGTCTATCCAACGTTGAAACCAAAGTGCTAGCCCATGATAATGATATTAAACTACTTCAAGCTGCCTTTAATAAATTTGATGAAAAACAGACTGAAATCTATTTTAGTGGTCAAACATTTGATGCCTATGCCAGAATAATAAATATCTTAAAAAACGCTAAAAAAGAATTGATAATTATCGATCGGTACGCCGATATATCACTTTTAGATATAGTTAAGAATTTAGCGTGTCATATCATTTTAATAACAAAGAAAAATAATAAACTAAGTCATACCGATGTTATAAAATATAATGAACAATACCATAATCTAACCATCTATTATAATGATACATTTCATGACCGCTATTTCATTTTAGATAGAAGTAAAATATATCAATCAGGGACAAGTATTAACTATGCCGGAACAAGAACATTTAGCATAAATATTTTATCTGATGTTGCTATAAGTAAAGCCCTTATTAATAATCTTGACGAGATAATTAAAAATAATCAAAAATAGGCCATATTTACTTGAAAAAAATGGGATATTTGATATAATTTATAAAGAAAGAGGTGTAATATGATCGTATTATCAGTAAATGCCGGAAGCTCATCACTAAAATTCCAAGCATTTGATATGCCAGAAGAAACTGTTTTAATCTCTGGTGTTTTTGAAAGAATTGGAATGAAAGATAGTTTCTATACGATAAAACTAAATGGTGAAAAAATTAAAAAAGCAGTAGAACTAAAAAACCATGAAAGAGATATGGAATTAGTTATGGAAGAACTAATGGATAACAATATTGTTGAGTCATTAGATGATATTAAAGCAATAGGTCACCGTATTGCTCAAGGTGGTCCATACTTCGATAAAACAGTCGAAATGACTGATGAAAATCTAAAGAAAGTAAGAGAATTGTCAACGTTGGCTCCGCTTCATAATCCAGCTGCTGTAAAAGGTATTAAAGCAGCCCAAGAAGTAGTCCCAAATGCTTTGCAAACAGGTGCTTTCGATACAGCCTTCCACCAAACAATTGAGGAAGAAAACTATATGTATCCAGTTCCATATGAATGGTGTGAAAAGTATAAAGTAAGACAATATGGATTTCATGGAACTAGTCACAAACCTGTATCTAGTCGTATGCATGAAATTCTAGGTAGATACAATACTAAATTAATTACTTGCCACATTGGTAACGGAGCTAGCATTTCTGCCATTAAAGAAGGTGTATGTATTAATACATCAATGGGCTTAACACCAAACTCTGGACTTATGATGGGATCACGTTGTGGTGATATGGATGCAACCGTTATTACCTATATGATGCGTGAACTTGAATGCAGTGCTGAAGAAATGGATACAATCTTAAATAAACAAAGTGGTTTACTTGGTATCAGTGGTATATCAAGCGATTCAAGAGATATTGAAGATGGTATTAAGATAGGTAATGCAAGATGT
>JAEEGL015217184.1_pt1 | contig 29936 bp, 26 predicted proteins | sample 9134231 | NCBI WGS metagenome assembly JAEEGL01 (sample SAMN16246548, study PRJNA631951) | gut metagenome | biome: gut microbiome; feature: rumen; material: fiber-attached | host: Bos | place: Iran: Karaj | collected 2018-10 | reverse complement strand
ATGCCCTTGCCGACCTCGTATTCGAAATCGGAGATGCCGCAGGGGACGACATCCTTTTTCTGACAGTAATCGACGATCGCCTTCCCCACCGGGTGCTCCGACATCATCTCGCCTGCCAGCGCCATGGGCAGGTACTTCTCGTCCCCCGAGTAGGATACGACGCCCGGTCTCCCGTAGGTGAGCGTACCGGTCTTGTCCACAATCACCGAATCGATGCGTCCGCTCATCTCCAGCGATGCGGCGTCCCTGAAGAGGATACCGTGCTCCGCCGCTTTTCCGGACCCGACGGTGATGGCCAGCGGCGTGGCGAGACCGAGGGCGCAGGGACACGAGATCACCAGGACGGAGATCGCGATCCTGAGGGAGAACGCAACGTCCTTCCCGCTCAGGAACCAGGCGAGACCGCAGACCAGTGCGATGGTCATCACGGTCGGCACGAAGTACGCAGCGACCCTGTCCGCCATCCTTGCCACCGGTGCCTTGGTGGCCTTCGCCTCCTCCATCATCGCCGCGATCTCGGAGATCATGGTCTCCCCGCCCGTCTTGGTGACCGAGAAGGTGACGGAGCCGTCGATGTTGACCGTCCCGGTGTACACGGTGTCTCCCGGTCCCTTCGATACGGGAGCGGATTCGCCGGTGAGCATGGCCTCGTCCACCGAGGTCCTGCCCCCTATGACCGTACCGTCCGCGGGGATCCTCCCTCCGGGTCTGATGATCACCGTGTCCCCCACGGCCAGGTCCTCTATCTTGATGACAATTTCCTTCCCTTCCCTGACGACCGAAGTCTCGTCGGGGACGAGCTCCAGCAACTGGTTGACCGCATCGTCAGCCTTCAGCCTGGAGTTGTATTCGAGATACTTCCCCACCGAGATCAGCGTCAGGATCATGGCGGCCGAGTCGTAGCAGAGGTTCGATGCGTCCCCGTCGAAGAAGAGTGCTTCCGCCGTGAGATAGAGACTGTAAGCGAACGCGCAACCCGAACCCATCGAGACCAGCGTGTCCATCGTAGGACTGCGGGCGATCAGTGCGGGGATGCCCTTGATGAAGAATTTCCTGCACAGCCACAGTACGGGTGCGGCCAGCAGGAGCTGTATGAGCGCATAGGTGCCGGGAGTGTCATGGAACGGGACTTCGAGGCCGAACATCGGGCCCATGGCGTACACCGCAAGCACGGCCGAGATGCACGCGCAGATCAGGATGTCTCTCAGGTTCCATACCTTGATGTTCTGTTCTTTCTCCGGAACGGGGTATCCCGTCTTCGCCAGGACGGCCTTGATGCCGTCGAGGGTTATGATCTCCGGGTCGTATTCCACCGTGACCATGTTGCTGGAGAAGATGGCTTCCACCAGCGACACCCCGTCCAGCGAACCGAGGGCCTTCTCGATGCGTGCGGAGCATGCGGCACATGACATGCCGCTGACCTTCAGGACCTTGCGCTCCGCGGCCATCAGAACAGTCCGTGCTTGACCTTCGCTTTGAATCCTGCGTCGATGACGGCCATCGTGAACTTCTCCTCGGGGATCTCTCCGTCGTAGCTGACGGTGGCGAGTCCCTTGTCGAGGTTGACGTCGACGCTGGTGACGCCCTCGATGCCCTCGAGGGCGGCCTTGGTCTTGGCCTGACACTTTTCGCATTTCATTCCTTCTACCTTGAGCTTGATCTTTGCCATGGGTCAGCCATCGCCTTGCCTATATTTAGCGATGCCTAAACAACGCGTGACCAAGACTTATTAGCGGCGAGGTCCGTATGGTCTGTATGAAGTCCGGAGGTGCAGTAGCGGTCGCCCTGATAATGGTGCTGTCGGTCATCCTGTCGGTATCCGTTCCCGATTCGTCCGCTGTGCCAGAGGGGAAGAGCTGCGACGGCCTCCTGATCTACGAGGTCGCCACCGATTTCAGTACGTATTCGAACGCGAACAACGGGTTTACGGTCAAGAACTACGGGACCACCCCTGTGAGCATGTCCGACTATTACATCTGCGATTCCGACTCCGGAAGCTCATACGATATCCTGAACCTGACATCGTCCGCTGTGATAGCTCCCGGAGAGACCGCGACTTTCGTTAAGATCAAGGATTCGAGTTGGTTCTGCAAGAGTACCCCCTCCCGGCCGGTATATTCGTACACCCAATACGGCACTGTCGGTACGAGTTTCGATCTGGACGGGGACGGCGGCGTACTTCATCTGTACAGGAACGGAGGTACGTTGCTGGACAGCGTGGTCTACAAGAAAGGAAGCACATCAATCCAGGGTGCCTGGTCCGGGCCCTCCGTCAACATGGGACACATGGGAGAGGCCATCAAGAGGGTCGAACCGAGGGATACGGATACGTACTTCGACTGGACCTCACTGGCAGAGGGGTACACCGCCCAATCCTTCGGCAATGCCCCTACATTCGATGCCAAGGTCACCCCCTTCACCTTCCCGGAATGCAAAGGAAAACCGATCCTGGACACGATCATCGGTGCGAAATCATCCGTTTCCGTATCCATCTATCTGCTGAGCAGCAAAGAAGTGGTTTCGGAACTGGCCTATCTGGCCGGAAAGGGGGTGGACATCAGGGTACTCCACGAGGGAAAGCCCGAGGGAGGCATCTCTCCCGACTACGGACTGCTCAAATCGCTGGCGAACAGCGGTGCGGATGTGCGCTTCATCGGAGGCGATCTCGCAAACGCGAACACGGACCGGTACAGTTTCAATCACAGCAAGTATGCCGTCGTGGACGGTTCGAAGGTGATAATCACATCCGAGAATTGGACCTATGGGAACATCGGCGGCAGCGGAAACCGCGGATGGGGGGTAATTGTGGAGAGCACCGGTCTCGCCCAGCAGCTCCTTGGGGTCTTCGACAACGATTTCGACGGAGACGATGTCCACACATTCGCTCAGTATGAGTCGGCGAAAGGGAAGGCGACCTCCGCGAAGCTGATGAGTCATTCGGATGTCATGGCATTCGCCGGGAACATCGATTATTCGGTGAGCACATATGGCTGCACGGTAAGATTGCATCTGTCCCCAGACGATTCATTCAAGGCCCTGCAGCATTACATCGACAATGCCGACACCCGCGTGTTCTCGGAGCAGCAGAGCATCACCGGCGGGTACAAGGATCTCTCCAGGATTTCCCCTCTCTCGGCGATGGTAAATGCTGCGGACCGCGGTGTAGACTGCAGGTTCCTGCTAGGCACTCCCAATTCGGAATTGATAGAGACTTTGAATTCCAAGGGAGTAAAATCCGCCGTCACAGAGAACCATTCCACATCCAGCCTGTCGAAGTACGACAGCATGCACAACAAAGGTGTCATCATAGACGATGCAGTGTGGGTCTCTTCGGTCAATTGGACGGACAACGCATTCTTCAACAACAGGGAATGCGGCATCTACATCATGTCCCCGCAGGTGGCGGATTATTTCGCCGAGGTCTATGAGAACGATTGGCATTACAACCACGATCACAACAGCAACCCCATAGCGGAGAACATCACCGCGATCCTCATCCCTTCGTTGGTACTGATCCTCATAGGCGTTTCCGTCGTCGCTTACTACAAGCTGAGATGATCAGTCCTCGGGCGTATTCTCCACGGAGAACAGGTAGACTCCGAGGAGGACGATAGCCGAACCGACGATCACGACGATCCCGGGGACCTCTCCGAACACGAGGAATCCGAGGAAGGAGCCGAACACCGGTTCCAGGAGGGTGGTGATGGCTACGAAGGCGGCCTTCTCGTACTTCAGCCCCCAGTTGTAGACGGTGTGCCCCAGCACGGTGCAGCACACGGCGAGGCCGAGTCCGAGGAGCAGGTCATCGGTACCGCAGGCCAGGGATCCCGCTTCCCCGAACAGGGATATCGCCAGCGACGTGACGGTGGCGGAGAGGTAAAGCAGCGAGGTGTAGGCAAGTGTCGAGACCCTCGTCCTGACCCTCCTCCCTATCATCGCGTAGACGGCGAACAGTACGGACGACAGAAGAGCCAGCATGTCCCCGAGCAGACCTGTCTCCCCCGACATGTCCGATGATGCTATCAGGACGCATCCGCCGAAGGTCAGGGCGATGATCCCCCATCCCTTCCTCGATACAGATTCCTTATAGAATATCATCATGAACAGGGCGACGAAGAACACGGCGGTGTCCGTCAGGACCAGGCAGGACGCTATGGACACGTGTTCCAGGGATTCGAAGTACGCGGCCAGATGTACGGCGAACACCACACCGGAAAGGATGCTGACGAAGGCGTCGCGCCTGCCGATGGACAGGAGCTCCCTCCCGCATCTCCAGAGTGCCAGCGGGACGATGATCGCCGATGCGAACAGCATCCTGTAGAACACCATGACCATCGCGGGGGAATCGGCCAGTCTGAAGAAGATGGCTGAGAACGACACCATGACGGATGCTCCGATGATGACGGTCCTGCGGGCGGCCGAATCCATGCCGAAGGATGACCGAGGGGATAGATAAGCGTTGACGGGGTCCGACAGGATTATGGTCTGCCCGCCATATCCTCTACGCATGAGGTACCGCGCGGTACTGTTCGATTTCGATTTCACCCTCGGGGATTCCGAGGAAGGCATCATCCACTGTGCGAACACGGCGCTGAGGGCCATGGGGCTGGACGAGCGCGAAGCCGGTATCATACGTTCGTCGATAGGGCTCAGTCTCAGGGAGAAGTACATCCGCATCACCGGGGACAGGGACCCGGAGAGGGGAGTCGAGTTCGAGAGGGAGTTCATCAGGGTGGCCGACCAGGACATGACGCGCATGGCCACGTTCTACCCGGAAGCCATACCGCTCATGGCCGCAGTACGGAAGGCCGGTATGAGGCTGGGGATCGTGACCACCAAGTACCGCAGGAGGATCACCGAGGTCCTGGACAAGTACGGGATCCCCGATGCCGTGGACGTCATAGTGGGAGGGGACATGGTGAAGGAAACAAAACCATCCCCGGAGGGCCTCCTGCTTGCATCCGAGACCCTCGGTATCCCCGTCGGGGACATCATCTATGTCGGGGACAACGTGGTGGATGCCGAGGCCGCACGCTCCGCGGGGATGGATTTCGTCGGCGTCCTGACGGGCATAACCGCCCGCGGAACATTGTGCCAGTATCCCAATGTTGCCGTTGTGGGATCCATAGCGTCGATGTACGGGATCCTCGGGATAGAACGTGAGTGAGAAAGTAGTGGGCCTGGCCGGATTTGAACCGACGACCGATCGGTTATGAGCCGACCGCTCCACCGAACTAAGCTACAAGCCCTTGGAGGGTCATATCTGGAATCACGATATAAAACTGTCTGTCCTCGGCGGTTATGGCGTCCGATACACCGTGTACCGCCCGGAAATGAAAGTGGAGAAGAATGGCGCCGCCGCACGGGCTCGAACCGTGGACCTTGTGATTAACAGTCACACGCTCTACCAACTGAGCTACAGCGGCCTACCCTCCCGATTGTAGGGGTGATATTAAAGCGTTACGCAAATTCGGATTCCAGTTCCGATACTGAGTCCTTCATCTTGGAGATGCATTTCCTGACCTCCGCCATGTAGGATTCGTATGCGTCGGTGGTCCTGGCGCCCTCCGGGGAAGGAGAAATGACACCGTCGTTCTCCAGCAGTCTGAGCGAGTATCTTATCTTGTGCTTGGGGAGTTCGGTGACCTCCGAGAGACGGATGATCCCGATGGGCTCGTTCTCCCTGATCGCCTTGAGCATCTTGATGTGGCGCGAAAGGAGTTCGAAATCCTCCTCGATCTTGTCAATCATCCTCTTGCCGCTCATAAAATCCGTCGATAGTGGTAACTGATGCTGTTTAAAAAATAATTTCGGTCACGTGCAGAAATCAGCGTCCGTACCAGTGGCCGGTTCCCCATTTCCTGTAGTTGGTAACCCATGCCTGGATGAAAGAACCGCAGCAATCCAGAGCCTCCTGCTCTGTCTTGAAGGTCTTGTAGCACTTAAGGCACTGGTACCTCATTTCGGGGGCCTTGTTCTTCTTTGACATCGATGCTGGTCATCGTTCCAGCAATAGATAAAGGTTGTTCCCCCGATCCTCCTTAAATAGCGTTCATAACCGTACGAAACGGACCGCAAAGAATTAATATATTATTTATAGCGACAACGCATACCCTTCGGGCATGAATAGAATAAAAGTCATCAACGAACCGTCGGAACTGGTCCCGATGCTCAGGTCCGTTGATACCGCCGTGAAGAGGGACGTCCTCAAGGAGGTAACCCTCGAGTGGAGGACCGCCGATGAGATTGAGGCGAAGTTCGGACCCGAGGGCAGAGAGGCGATCATCTTCTTTGACAAGATGAAGCTCGTCGAGAGCAGGTGGGTGACCAACGATGGCGGATTCCCCGTCAAGTCGTACCACACGTTCTACACATCCTTCCACATCAACGCGCAGTGGCCGGTCTACGAGATAAGCGACGTACTGGCCGCGGCGATGATGAGCGAGGAGGATTACGCCGAGATAGAGGCGAAGATCCTCGCAGAGGTAGGGAAGGACGGAAGATTCTCCGGAGATGTGGCCGAATCGCTCGGACTCACCGCCACCATGCTGAAGAGCCTGGTGCGCAGGTCCGTGAACCTCGACTACCACGGACACAGGATTGAGCTGAAACGCGAGGATTGAGGCGCATGTCCGATATCTGGATCATGCGTATCGGGCACCGCCCTGAAAGGGATAAGCGTGTCACGACGCATGTGGCCCTCTCGTCCAGGGCCCTAGGGGCCAAAGGTATCTACGTGGATACCCCGGACCAGGTCCTGGAGGAGAACATCAGGAGCGTCGTCGGGCGTTTCGGCGGCGATTATACGATCAAGACAGGGGTCACCTGGAAGGAGGCGATCAAGGACTTCAAGGGCAAGGTCGTCCACCTCACCATGTACGGGGAGCGCGTCGATGTCGCTCTCCAGAAGATCCCGAAGGATGAGGACATCATGATCATAGTGGGTGCCGAGAAGGTGCCCGCCGAGGTGTACCAGAGAGCGGACTTCAACGTGTCCGTCGGTAACCAGCCCCATTCGGAGATCGCCGCTCTGGCGATATTCCTGGACAGGTTCACCGAGGGCAAGGCGCTCTACGAGGACCGCGGCGGGGTCCTCACGGTGGTCCCGAACGAGAGGGGGAAGACGGTTGTCGACCTATCCAAGTGATTCGGAGTGCATCCGCCTCCTGACCGAGGCGGGCTGCAAGAGGCGCGTCATCGTCCACTGCTGCACGGTATGGACCATGGCCGAGGCCATCGCCAAGAAGGTCCATTGCGACATCGGTCTCCTCAGGGCAGGGGCGTTCCTGCACGACATCGGAAGGTCCGTGGACCACTCCATCATGCACGCGGTCATAGGTGCATCCATCGCCAAGGACATGGGGCTCCCCATGGAGGTGGTGGAGATCATCAAGAGGCACATCGGCGCCGGACTCGACGACGAGGACGTGAAGGAGATGGGTCTGCCCGCCGGGGATTACATACCGAGGACGATAGAGCAGAAGATCGTCTGCCACGCGGACAACCTCGTCAGCGACAACAAGTTCGTACCGCACACGTTCTCGGTAGAGAAGCTCGCCCGCAAAGGGTCGGTAAAAGGTGCGAAGCGCATCGCCGATCTCCACACGGAGCTCTCCAAGCTCTACGGGGAGGACCTTGACATACTGGTGCTGGCACTTGGTCCATATCCGGACATGAAAGGGGCCTGCGCCCAGTTCACAGTCCCTCCGGAGGCCCGTCTCTGAGGATCCTCTCGGGGAACCTCTTCAGAAGGACGATGTCCCCGACCGCCGTAACCCATTCGTAAGGAATGCTGATGGCCACGCCCTCCTCGGCGACGGCCGGGTTCACCTTGTCCACGATGAGTCCGGCGACCCTCTTCCCGTCGGTGTCGAACGACAGGTTGGAGACCTTCCCGACGAATACCCCTTTGGGGCCGTAAATGTCCAATCCGATGATGTCCACGGTAGTTTCGAGCATCCGTATCCCATCCGCCATCGTCCCCGCGCCTTTAATCCTTTTCGGGCGAATACGACAATATTTAATCAAGTGAGCGGATAGTGCGTCAGGTTAGGTTCACATGACAACAGAGATCACCGAAGACATTTTCGATGCCACGATCGACAGCAACACGAACGTGCTCGTGGACTGCTGGGCACCGTGGTGCGGGCCCTGCAAGAGGCTCGGACCCATCATCGACGAGATCGCCCAGGAGTACGGCTCCGAGGTGAAGGTAGTCAAGCTCAACGTGGACGACGCGCCCGGCATATCGGCGAGGTTCGACATCCAGGCTATCCCCACGGTCCTGATGTTCAGGAACAAGGTGCTCCTCAAGACCCTGGTGGGACTGAGGCCCAAGGCAGACATCGTGGCCGAGATGGCCGACGCCAAGCTCATCGGCGGAGCGGCCGCACCCGCAGCCAAGCAGGAGGGCGCGGTCACGGAGGTCACCGACGCATCCTTCGACTCCTTCGTGGGCGGCAAGGGATACGCTCTGGTCGACTGCTGGGCGCCGTGGTGCGGGCCCTGCAGGAGGATGAGCCCCATCGTCGACGAGCTCGCCGAGATCTCCAAGGGGGAGATCAAGGTCGGGAAGCTCAACACCGATGACAACCAGGCCACCGCCATGAGGTTCAACATCGCCTCCATCCCCAGACTGCTGATCTACAAGGACGGCACCCTGGTGGACACGATCGTCGGCCTCGACCCCGGACTCACGGCCGTCGGACTCAAGAGATACGTACTGGAACAGTGATAGATTGGATTGCGACGTCGCCATCATAGGCTGCGGACCCGCCGGGATACAGGCGGCCATCCATGCCGCCCGCAGGAAGGTCTCGGTGGTCGTCATAGGCAAACCCGAGAACAGTGCCATGGCGGAGGCCCGCATCGAGAACTACTTCGGCGTGCCCGGCGCCATGAACGGTGACCTCATACTCAAGAACGGGATGTCGCAGGCACGCATCTTCGGGGCCAAGTTCCTGGAGAAGAACATCATCGCCGCCAGCAATGCCGGGGAACGCTTCTCCCTCATCACGGAGGACGACGAGGAGATCGTCGCCGGAGCGGTCATCATCGCCACGGGCATCTCCAGGAAGTCCCTCGGAGTGCCCGGCGAGAAGCAGCTCTTCGGCAAGGGCGTGAGCTACTGTGCCGTCTGCGACTGCGGGTTCTACCGCGGCAAGACCGTGGTCATCGTCGGAGACGAGACCGAGGCAGCCGTCTCGGCGGAGCTCATGACGCGCTACGCATCCAAGGTCTATTGGGTGTACACGACCATCAAGGCCTCCCAGAACGTGGTGACGAAGGCATCGAACGCCGGAGTGGAGATGATCAACTCCGGCATCAAGTCCATAATCGGGAGCGACAAGGTCGAGTCCATCATACTGGACGACGACACCTCGATACGCACCGACGGTGTCTTCATCGAACTGGGCGCGAAGTCCTCGGTAGACATCGCCATGGACCTTGACGTCATTCCGCAGACGGACGACTCCATCAAGGTGAACGACATGTGCGAGACGGAGATCAAGGGCGTCTTCGCATGCGGGGACGTCACCGGCAAACCCTGGCAGGTGGCCCGCGCGGTCGGTCAGGGATGCATAGCTGGCACTTCCGCCGCACTGTACATCAAGGGAGCATCGGATGACCGCAGTTGACGATCTCATAGCGGGGATGATCCGCGAGGAGGGCGGATTCCAGAAGGCGCTGAAGCGCGTCATGGAGAACGACCTCCACATGTCCGTCAACGAGTTCAGCAGGGCGACGGGCATCTCCCAGAGCACCATGTACAAGATCCTCGAGGACCAGAGGGAACCCAACCTCAGGACCGCCCGCGCCATCATCCGTGCGGTCAAGATCATGTCCGAGGAGGAGGGACAGATATTCATCGCGGTCATCGCATCGCACCAGGTGCTCCAGGTCCTGGACAGGGAGACCATCGTGGACGGCAGGCCGGTGAAGCTCACCGAGTATCCCGTGTCCACCGTGGAGGACGCGATCATCATGGCCCTCCGCGCCGAACGCGACGGAGCGATAGGCGTGATCTGCGCCCCCATCGTCGCACCCACCATCGAGAGGATCCTCACGATCCCGGTGTCCCCAGTCATCCCGACGGACAGCATCAGCGTGGCCATCGAGCGTCTCAAGCGCGACCTTTGACGGTCACCAGCTATGTTAAAATATCACCTTAACTCTTTAAGGTCTAACATTAGAGGTGGAGATTCTGTTCGAACTTCAGGTCGTCAGCAACATACCGTTGACCGCAGTGTCCGATGCGGACCAGGTCGCGGAACAGTTCCTTGCGCAGATCGGGTACATCCCCAAGGGTTACGACCCCAAGACAGCCGCCTCCAACATCAGGGAGAGCATCCCGTACCGTCTCTTCATGGAGTTCTTCATGAGCAACACCAGCAGACTGTGGTCCGTCGAGGAGCTCGCATACTGTCTGGAGACCAGCAAGCCCACCGTTTACCGTCACATCAACAAGCTGAAGGCGCTAGAACTGCTCGAGAGCGGGGATGTGGAGTTCGACGGGCAGATAAGGAAGGGCTACCGCATCAGGTACGGGGACCTCAGCAAGGCATGGAACTTCACCAGGTCCAACGTCGAGATGGCCATGGAGAACTACACCAAGACCGTCGAGCATTTCCAGGCCCTCATGTCCAAGAGGGGATCGGAATGAGCGAAGGCTACGAGCTGACGGTCGGTTCCGAATACAAGATCTTCATGGACGGCGACGAGAGTGTTTTCAGCGGCGTGTTCGAAGGCTATACGATGATCGGCACCGAATCCGCCGTGGTCATCAGGCAGAACACGACCAAGATCAGCTTCATCCCTGTGTCGAAGATCCTCTACATCGATCTCCTCAAGTCCGTCAAGGAACCCGAGCATAAGCCCCAGCCGGAGCACCTTTATGGATGACCCAGAAGTTTTGCGCAGGTTCGCTAGGGAACTCATAGGCAAGGTGCTGTCCGGCGAGATCGTCGACAGGGATGCCCTGCAGGCGGAGAAGATGAGGATGTGCGGGCGCTACCATCTCAAGGACGTCCCGCAGAACTCCTTCATACTGTCGAACCTCAGCGAATCGGAGAGGGAATACGTCGAACCGTTCCTCGTCAAGAAACCCGTACGCACGATCAGCGGCGTGGCGGTGGTGGCCGTGATGACCTCGCCGCACCCCTGTCCCCACGGCAAGTGCACATACTGTCCGGGCGGCGTGGAGAACGACTCCCCGCAGTCCTACACAGGCAAGGAGCCTGCTGCCAGACGCGCCGCCAGGAACGAGTTCGACCCGCACAGGCAGGTCACCGACAGGATCAGACAGCTGACTGAGATCGGCCACAGGACGGACAAGATCGATCTGATAATCATGGGCGGCACCTTCACGTGCAGGGAGCCGGAGTATCAGGACTGGTTCGTACGCAGGTGCTTCGACGCCATGAACGGACGCGACGCACCGGATCTGGCCACGGCGCAGGAGTGGAACACCGTATCGGACCACAGGTGCGTCGGTCTGACGGTGGAGACGCGTCCGGACGTGTTCGACGATTCGCAGATCGAGAGGGCCATGTCCCTGGGTGCCACACGCGTCGAACTGGGGGTGCAGATCCTGGACGATGATATCCTGGCCTCCGTCAACAGGGGCCACGGCGTCCAGGCCGTGGTGGACTGTACGAAGAGGTGCAGGGACCACGGTCTCAAGATATGCTACCATCTCATGCCCGGTCTCCCCGGGTCATCCCCCGAGAAGGACCTGGAGTCGTTCAGGACGATGTTCTCCGATCCGCGCTTCAGGCCGGACATGCTGAAGTTCTACACCACCCTCGTGATAGAGGGCACACAGCTCTACGACATGTGGAGGAGAGGGGAGTACAAGCCCTACGACGTAGACACCGCCGTTAAGCTGCTGGCACAGATGAAATCCGAGGTCCCCGAGTACGTCCGCATTCAGAGGATACAGAGGGACATCCCCGCCCCGCAGATAGCCGCGGGCATCCTGAAGAGCAACGTCCGTCAGCTCGTACAGAGCGAGATGGAGCGCACGGGAAGGAGATGCAGATGCATCAGGTGCAGGGAGGTCGGCCACACCGGTGCCGACCTGACCGATCCCGGGGCAGCGGAGTTCAGGATAGTGGATTACGAAGCGTCCGGAGGGACCGAGCACTTCGTCAGCATGGTCTACGGCGATTCGCTGATCGGGTATGCGAGACTGAGGACCGACGGTTCGGAGGTCGCATACATCAGGGAGCTGAAGGTATTCGGGAAGATCGTGCCCATCGGCGACCACGGAGCGGATTGGCAGCACCGCGGATTCGGCAGGGAGATCGTCTCCAAGGCCGAGGAGCTGGCACTTGCTGACGGGGCCAAGATCATGCGCGTCACCAGCGGGGTGGGCGTACGCGGATACTACGCTTCGCTGGGATACAGTCTGGACGCACCGTACATGGCCAAGAGGCTCAGCTGACGGTGACGTTCTTCTCGCCGACCACCATCTTCGAGAAAGTGTAGACGCAGCGGCCCTTGGAATCGATCTTCTGTCCGGGCGCGTGCTTCGGACCGGACCTGACCAGGATGTACTTGATCTCCCCGGTCTCGGTGTCGATTACCATCTCGTCCAGTACGCCGAGGACCGCCCCGTTGGCGGTCATGACAGTCTTCCCTATCAGTTCGTCCCTCAGAAGTTTGCGTGACATGGTATCATCCGTACAGCGGGTTTCCGCTGTAATTCGCTTTCCTCTTGCTGAGCTCAGTCCTCATGGACTCGTAGCGCTTCAGGTCATCCTTGGAGACCGACGGCGACATCGTCCTGAGGGCATCATCGAAATGCTTGGTCGTGATGTATGCCGCGGCATGGTCCTCGTTGTACGCGTTCATACCCGCTTCCCTGCACAGTTCCGACAGGTCTGCGCCGACGAATCCGTCCGTCCTTTCCGCCAGATAGTCCAGGTCCACGTCCTTGAGAGGCATGTCCTTGGTCTGGAGCTTCAGGATCTCTTTCCTGCCCTCGTAGTTAGGTACGCCGATGTAGATCTTCTTGTCGAACCTCCCCGGTCTGAGCAGCGCGGGGTCGACCATGTCGGGCCTGTTGGTGGCGGCCATTACCGTCACGTTGGAGAGGTCCTCGACGCCGTCCATGGATGTGAGCAGCTGGTTGACCACCCTCTCCCACGGGGCGTTGGATTCGCTCAGACCCCTGATGGGTGCTATCGAATCGAACTCGTCGAAGAACAGGAGGCACGGGGCTATCTGCTTGGCCTTCTTGAACGCCTCCCTTATGGCCTTCTCGGATTCGCCGAGCCATTTGCTGGCGATCTCCGGTCCGTTGATGCAGATGAAGTTGGCGCCGGAATCGTTGGCCGCGGCCTTCGCTATCATGGTCTTGCCGGTACCGGGCGGACCGTACAGCAGTACGCCCCTCGGCGACCTTATGCCGAGCCTCTGGTAGTCCTTCCTCTCCTCCGCGGGGATGAAGACCTCCCTGATCTCCCTCTTGATGGATTCGAGTCCGCCGATGTCATCCCATGAGACATCTGGCACATCTATCGTGATCTCCCTCATGGCACTAGGCTCCACCTCCGAGAGGGCATCCGTGAAGTCCTTCATGGTGACCTTGATGTCCAGTTCCGCGGGTATGGCGGAGTTCATGTCTATGAGGTGCTTGTACCTCGCGAGGCACTTCATCGCGGCCTCCCTGGCCAGCGAGGCGAGGTCCGCTCCGACGAATCCCTGGGTGGATGCCGCCAGTTTCTCGATGTCCACATCGTCCGCCAGAGGCATTCCCCTCAGGTGGACCCCGAGGATCTCCAGCCTGCCGTTCTTGTTGGGGACGCCGATCTCGATCTCCCTGTCGAACCTGCCCGGTCTCCTGAGGGCGGGGTCGATTGCATCCTCGCGGTTGGTGGCCGCGATCACGACGACGTCGTTCCTGTCCGAGGACATACCGTCCATCAATGTGAGCAGCTGAGCGACTATGCGCTTCTCCAGATCGCCGTATACGTCGTTCCTCTTGGGGGCGATCGAGTCTATCTCGTCTATGAATATGATGCTTGGAGCCGTGGACTTCGCGCGTTCGAACACGGCCCTGAGCTGTTCCTCGCTCTCGCCGTAATACTTGCCGTAGATCTCCGGTCCGTTGATGGAATGGAACGTGGCCCCCGACTCCTTCGCCAGGGCCTTGGCTATCAGGGTCTTTCCGGTACCGGGCGGACCGTACAGCAGCACGCCCTTGGGCGGGGATATCCCCAGCGTCGAGAACACCTCGGGGTGTTTCAGCGGCAGTTCGACCATGTCCCTGATCTTCCTCAGCTGGTCGTCCAGACCGCCCACGTCGTCGTAGGTGATGCTCATGCGCCTGTTGTCCACCAGTCCCTTCGCGGGAGCGTCCATTATGTCCAGCTCCGTTGACGCCGTGACACAGACTACGCCTGCTGGCACTGTGCTTATCACCGAGAATACCGCCAGGTCTCCGCTCAGGAATACGTTGGGAATGGCGGCCTTGTCCCCGGTCATCACGGGGCGGTTCAGCAGACCGTCCTTGATAAGTCTCTCCTTGTCCCCGGGTATCTTGAGCTTGCCGTCGGGAAGGTCCGGAGCGAGCGTTATCCTGGCCGCTGGGATCTTCTCCCTCGGGATGATCCTGACCGGGTCGCCCACACCGACATCGGCGCATTCCCTCGAGTACGAGTCCATGTAGATGACGCCGTCGGTGTCCCTGTCATCTTTGAACACCTTGCCTGCCGTGGACCTCTTGCCCACGATCTCCACGACGTCCCCTATGTCCACACCCAGCATGTTCCGGGTGTTGGTGCTGATCCTCACCCTGCCCAATCCCTTCTCCGACCTGCGGTACGAGGATTCGACCTTGAGTATGACGCTGTCAGGATTCATCGGTACTCCATCCGCCTCCGCTTATTTATGCTTCTCTTGCGTGCTCCGCTCTTAATAAATATACGCGAAACAATATGTATTTTCCTAGAAAGCGCGCATGTATGCGCATTGTCCGTTTTAGGCCGACAATTCTTTTAAATATGAAAACGAGTTGCTTCCCTTCTGCTTAAGCTATCAAGGGCCTGTAGCTCAGCTAGGTAGAGCATCTGACTTTTAATCAGGTGGTCAGGGGTTCGAATCCCCTCAGGCCCGCATTTGGTAGACTTCATGAGCGATCGGAACACAAGATCAAGTATGAGGGGTAAGAATGGAGTTTCGTGAGACATCTCAGGAAATGGGCTGCTCGATGGCCAGCATCGGGAATTTTTTTTGTAGGTGAGTACTTGGTATCTAAAAAATTCAATGTTCTTTCGCATGAGCTGGTGCCTGTGCACAGGCTCCTGACGGAAGAGGAAGCGGTCAAGGTCCTCGAGGACCTTCACATCGATGACCGCAGCAAGCTTCCCAAGATCAGGAAGGATGACGCAGCAATCGTCGCTCTCGAGAACTCCCTCGATGAGAACGGCAATCTCGTCGGGAACATCAAAGAGGGGAGCGTCATAGAGGTCATCAGGAACAGCAGGACCGCTCAGGAGTTCAAGGCTTACAGGCTGGTCATCACCGGCGGTGAGTACAAGGAGAGGTTCATGGAGAAGAACAGTACGAGCAGGAGGGACTAAGATGAGGGATCTGGTCAATCTTTATTTCAGGAAACACAACATCGTCAACCACCACGTCTCGTCATTCAATGACTTCCTTGCGACGGATGACAATCCCAACAGCAGGATGCAGAGGATCGTCGACGACGTCTCGCTCCAGAACGACGGGACCGACCACGGATTCATCAGGATCGATGAGTTCAAGGAGTCCCGTGAGGGAAGGCACCTCATCATCCGTGTCGGAAGGAATAGATCGGAGGACGGGAAGATCGAACTCCAGTCTCCCCCTACGATCCACGTCGGAAAGACCGATGCCTTCGACCAGAGCAAGTACGTCGGCCCCGTCGTCATCGAGGCCGACGGTTCCGAGACCGCACTGACCCCCATGGAGGCCAGGCTGAGGAACCTCAACTACTGCACCCCCGTCTTCGTCGACTTCACCGTCTACGAGGCCGAGAACGCCGACGACCCCATCGACAAGGCGACCGAGCTCTTCACCGAGCGCGTGAAGATCTGCGACCTCCCCATGATGGTCAAGTCCAGGGGATGCAGCCTCGACAGGAACGTCGTCGCCAGCAGGCTGGGGCTCGAGAGCCTCACCGATGAGGAGTACGACAACTACCTCCGCAGTGTGAAGGAGGACCCGAGGGACCCCGGAGGATACTTCATCGTCGGCGGTACCGAGAGGGTGCTGATCACGCTCGAGGACCTTGCCCCCAACAGAGTGCTCGTCGAGCGCAGCAAGAAGTCCGAGACCGAGTCCGTTTCGGCGAAGGTCTTCTCGCAGAAGGACGGTTTCCGTTCCCAGGCAGTCGTCGAGCTGAAGCAGGACAGCAAGGACAACAAGAAATTCAAGGACGACGCACTGAGCGTCCAGCTCACCTCCGCAGGGAACAACATCCTGCTGATCGCCCTCATGAAGGCGCTCGGTATGGAGTCCGATGCGGACATCTACAAGACCATCGTCTCCGACGAGAGGATGGTCAACATCGTGTACGCGAACATCGAGAGGTCCATGGACACTGCCACCTACCAGCCCAACGGATTCCACACAACCGAGGACGCGTACAAGTACCTCGAGAAGACCCTCGCACAGGGACAGGCCAAGGAGTACAGGATCAAGAAGGTCGACAACATCCTCGACCACTACCTGCTCCCCCACCTCGGCAGCACCCCCGCCGACCGTATGAAGAAGGCCATCTACCTCGGACGTGTCGCACGTTCCGTTCTCGAGGTGGCCCTCGGAATGAGAGGAGTGGACGACAAGGACCACTACGCCAACAAGAGGCTGAACCTCTCGGGAGACCTTATGGAGGACCTCTTCAGGAACAGCTTCAACGCCCTGATGAAGGACCTGAAGTACCAGGTCGAGAAGCGCCTGACCAAGAGCAAGAGCAGCGAGAGGAAGAACGGCGGAAAGACGATGAACGCGATCGTCGAGCCTGCGATCAGGCCCGAGATCCTCACCAACAAGCTGATCCACTCCCTCGCAACCGGAAACTGGGTCGGCGGCCGTGCGGGAGTCTCGCAGCTCCTCGACAGGACCACCAACATGTCGGCCATGTCGCACCTCAGGAGGATCACATCCTCGCTGACCAGGAGCCAGCCCCACTTCGAGGCCCGTGACCTGCACCCCACCCAGTGGGGAAGACTCTGCCCCTCGGAGACCCCTGAGGGACAGAACTGCGGTCTGGTGAAGAACGCCGCTCTGATCATCGACGTCTCCAACGGATTCGACGAGTACTACCTCAAGTGGCTGTTCAGCAGGGACTTCAACGTGTCCGAGAGCAACATCAGCAACGGTACCCGTATCTTCCTGAACGGAGGACTCATCGGAACCTACAACGACCCCGTGAAGTTCGTCTCCGAGGTCCGCGAGAGGAGGAGATGCGGTCTTCTGGACGGAGAGATCAACATCCGTTACGACAAGGAGATGGACGAGGTCCTCATCAACAGCGATGAGGGACGTCTCAGACGCCCCCTGCTCATCGTGAAGAACGGTAAGACCGTCCTCGCCAAGAAGCACCTCGACGGAATCCGCGAGGACAAGATCACCTGGGACGAGCTCTTCAGGGAGGGAATCATCGAGTGGATCGATGCAGAGGAAGAGGAGGACACCCTCGTCGCTATCGATGCGTACGATGTGCCAGACAGATGCCCCCACTGCGAGAGGCCCCTTTCCGCGGCCAACGTGGAATGGATGAACCCCGGTGTCGACGGCGACATCGAGCTCAGGTGCAGGTACTGCGACGGAAAGATCATCACGCCCTCCAAGCTCACCAAGGAACATACCCACATGGAGGTCGACCCGATGGTCATCATCGGTATCGCATCCGGACTGGTCCCGTACCCCGAGCACAACTCCGCACCCCGTGTGACGCTGGGAGCGGCGATGGCAAAGCAGGCGCTCGGAGTCCCCGCGGCCAACTACCGCACCAGGCCCGACACCCGCGGACACCTTCTGCACTACCCGCAGAAGCCGATGGTACAGACCCAGAGCATGGAATATGTGGGCTACAACCACAAGCCCGCAGGACAGAACTTCTGCATCGCGGTCATGTCCTACCACGGATACAACATCGAGGATGCTATCGTCATGAACCAGAGCTCGGTCCAGCGCGGACTCGGACGCTCCACCTTCATGAGGACCTACCGCATCGAGGAGCGCAGCTACCCCAACGGAATCGAGGACAAGATCGAGATCCCGTCGCCCGAGGTAGAGGGCGTCCGTGCCGAGGAGGCATACAGGCACCTCGACGAGGACGGAATCATCCCGCCCGAGTCCATCGTCTCCGGCAACGACGTCCTGGTCGGAAAGACCTCGCCCCCGCACTACAACGGCGACGAGGGAGCATCCCCGGACAACTTCCTGCAGACCGTGAAGAGGCGTGAGGCCTCCTCGTTCGTCAGGCCCGGAGAGACCGGATGCGTCGACTCGGTCATGATCACCAAGACCGAGAACGGCACCAGGCTGGTCAGGGTCAAGGTCAGGGACCAGAGGATACCCGAGCTCGGAGACAAGTTCTGTTCCAGGCACGGTCAGAAGGGAGTCGTCGGACGCCTCGTGCCCCAGCAGGACATGCCCTTCACCGTCGACGGTATCACACCCGATATCGTGGTCAACCCCCACGGAATACCCTCGCGTATGACCATCGCACACGTCCTCGAGATGATCGGCGGTAAGGTCGGAGCTATGGAGGGACGCACCATCGACGGTACGATCTTCTCCGGAGAGAGGGAGCAGTCCATCCGTCAGGGTCTGGTCAAGAACGGATTCAAGGACACCGGAAAGGAGGTCATGTTCGACGGAACCACCGGACGCATGATCTCAGTACAGGTATACACGGGAGTCATCTTCTACGAGAAGCTGCACCACATGGTCAGCGGAAAGATGCACTGCAGGTCGCGCGGACCCATCCAGGTCCTCACCCGTCAGCCTACCGAGGGACGTTCCAGACAGGGAGGTCTCAGGTTCGGAGAGATGGAGAGGGATACCCTCACGGCCCACGGAACCGCCATGGTCATCAAGGACCGTCTCCTTGACGAGTCCGACGGTACGCAGCTGTTCGTATGCGGCAACCCCGACTGCGGACACATCGCTATCTCGGACAAGTACGGCAACTACTACTGCCCCGTGTGCAAGAACAACACCACAATCAGTCCCATCGAGACGTCGTACGCGTTCAAGCTCCTCATGGACGAACTCCTGTCCATGGGTGTCGCTATGAGACTTCAGCTGGAGGAGATGAGATGAAGTATTCAACAGGCATTACGAAGAGGATCGACGGCATCAGGTTCGCCACCCTGTCCCCCGACGAGATCAGGAGGATGTCCGCGGTCAAGGTAATCACAGCGGACACCTATGACGACGAGGGATACCCCATCGACGGCGGTCTCATGGACCGCCACATGGGAGTCGTCGAGCACGGTCTCAAGTGCGCCACCTGCGGATGCAGGTCCGACGAGTGTACCGGACACTTCGGTCACATCGATCTCGCCAGGCCGATCATCCACGTCGGTTTCATCAAGGAGATCGAGATGCTCCTGAAGTGCACCTGCGAGAAGTGCGGAAGGCTCATGCTCACCGAAGAGCAGAAGCAGAGTCGTCTCCAGTTCCTCGAGAGCGTCAAGAGGCTCGGAGGAGACGCGGACGATATCTACAAGTATTCCAAGGACACCGCCAAGCTGGCGTCGGCCAAGACCACCAAGAACGCCGTCTGCCCCTACTGCGGCGCAGAGGTCACGAGGATCAAGCTGGACAAGCCCACGACCTTCCACAAGGAGATCGACGACAAGACCAAGCTGACCCCCGAGAAGTCGAAGCTGACCCCCGAGAACGTCCGCAGCTGGCTCGAGAAGATCCCGGACGAGGACCTGGTCCTCCTGGGAATCGACCCCAAGGCGTGCAGGCCCGAGTGGATGGTCCTCCAGGCCCTCCCCGTTCCCCCGGTCACCGTCAGGCCCTCCATCAGGCTGGAGTCCGACGACAGGTCCGAGGACGACCTCACCCACAAGCTGGTCGACATCATCCGTATCAACCAGAGGCTGAGAGAGAACCGTGACCAGGGAGCGCCCCAGCTGATCGTCGAGGACCTCTGGGCACTGCTCGAGTACCACATCACCACGTACTTCGACAACCAGGTCCCCGGAATCCCGCCCGCAAGGCACAGGTCCGGACGCCCGCTGAAGACACTGACCCAGAGGCTCAAAGGAAAGGAGGGACGTTTCAGATCCAACCTGTCCGGTAAGCGTGTCAACTTCAGCGCCCGTACGGTCATCTCGCCCGACCCGCTGCTCTCGATCAACGAGGTCGGAGTGCCCGTGGCCGCGGCCAGGGAGCTCACCGTTCCGATCTGCGTCAACGCCAACAACATCGAGTACATGCGCGAGTTCCTCAAGAGGGGACCCGTGGCCTTCAAGAGATTCCTGAAGAAGGACGAGGAAGGCAGGGAGTACTACGACAAGGAGGCGGCGGACGAGTACCTCCGCACCAACAAGAACAACATCAACATGGATGAGGACTACCTCCCCGGAGTCAACTACGTCATCAGGGAGGACGGCCGTTCATTCAGGATCAAGGACTCCAACGTCGACTTCCAGGTCGAGAACCTGACCGAAGGAAACATCATCGAGCGCCAGCTGATGGACGGGGACGTCGTCCTCTTCAACAGGCAGCCCTCGCTGCACAGGATGTCCATGATGGCCCACCGTGTCAGGATCATGGCGGGCAAGACCTTCAGGTTCAACCTGTGCGTCTGTCCCCCGTACAACGCCGACTTCGACGGAGACGAGATGAACCTCCACGTCCTCCAGAGCGAGGAGGCCAGGGCCGAGGCCCGCATCATCATGCAGGTCCAGGAGCACATCCTGTCGCCCAGGTACGGAGGTCCGATCATCGGAGCCATCCACGACCACATCACGGGAGCGTACTTCCTGACCCACAACAACCCCAGGTTCGACAGGTTCGAGGCCATGAACATCCTCTCCAAGCTCGACAACAAGAAGGCCGACGAAGAGGCGGAGGCCAGGGACGAGGTCGGAGGAATCGACATCCCCGAGCCCTTCATCGACGAGGACGGAAAGGAGTACTGGACCGGAAAGCAGCTGTTCTCCGTGATCCTCCCCAAGGACTTCAACACCACATTCAAGGCATCGATCTGCCAGGGATGCGAGGGAGGATGCAAGAGGGAGAACTGCGAGCACGACGCGTTCGTCAAGATCCGCGACGGACAGCTCCTCATGGGAACCATCGACGCCAAGGGAATCGGAAACAGCAAGGGTAAGATCCTGGACAGGATCGCCCGTGAGTACGGATCCGTGGAGGCAAGGAAGTTCATCAACAAGGTCACCAGGCTGGCCCTCGCTACCATCATGAACCACGGGTTCAGCACCGGTATCGACGACGAGGACATCCCCGAGCCCGCCAAGGAGGCCATCCTCGAGTACAACAACGAGTGCATCGAGAAGGTCGACGAGCTCATCGCATCCTTCAGGGACGGAACCCTCGACCAGATGCCCGGACGCTCCCTCGAGGAGACCCTCGAGACCCAGGTACAGAACAAGCTCGGTAACGCCCGTGATAACGCAGGAGTCATAGCCGGGGTCCACCTGGGTATGCAGAACCCCGCGGTCATCATGGCCAAGTCCGGAGCCCGCGGTTCGATGCTGAACCTGTCCCAGATGGCAGGATGCGTCGGACAGCAGACCGTCCGTAACGAGAGGATCAAGAGAGGATACCAGGACAGGACCCTGCCCCACTTCAAGACGAACGACCTCGGAGCATACGCCAAGGGATTCGTCACGAACTCCTACAAGACGGGACTGTCCCCGACCGAGTTCTTCTTCCACGCAATGGGAGGAAGGGAAGGTCTGGTCGATACCGCCGTCCGTACATCCAGGTCAGGATACATGCAGAGGAGGCTGGTCTCGGCACTCGAGGACCTCAGCCTCATGGACGACGGTTCCATCAAGGATGCCAACGGCACGATCATCCAGTTCAGGTACGGTGAGGACGGGGTCGACCCCGCCAAGGCCGTGGCCGGAAAGGTGGTGGATTACGACGACCTCTTCACCGAGGTCCTGGGAGACGACGGACAGCCCGGACTCTCCTTCGACAGCGGAAAGGCCGGAGACGACTACGCCAACCGCGAGGAGGGCATAGACTCCGAAGGCGATGAGGAGGACGGAATGGAATACGAGAGCGACGAAGGCGATTACGAGGGTGAGTGAAATGGTGTCGAAGAAACAGACTAAGGAAAAGCTCATTGACAGGGGAGTCTCCCCTGAACTCACTGAGATGGTCGTCGAGGAGATGGGCTGCTTCGCCCTCAAGGACATAGCCGCCCTCGCACCCGCAGACCTCACCGCCAAGGGGGTATCCGAGGAGGATGCCGCCAAGGTCATCGCGGCCGCCAAGGGAAAGTCCGTGAAGGCGGCATCCGCGACCTCCGCCAAGAAGGTCGTCGAGGAGCCTCCCGCACCCTTCGAGTTCGTGGACAAGTCGAAGGAGAAGACCCCTCTCGAGGAGGAGCTCGGAGGGATCAGGGACGAGATCGAGCCCGATCTGCCCGACAAGGTCGTATCCGACATCGCTTCCCGTCTCGTGAAGATCTACGACGACATCGAGAAGGAGAAGGACGAGGCGGAGAAGGCCAGGAGGAAGGAGAAGGTGGACGCGAGCCACAGGGACCTCATCAAGAAGGCCAGCGAGATGTACGAGAGGCGCCTCATGGTGCCCCACGAGTCCGCCGGAGTCGTGGCCGCCCACTCCATCGGAGAGCCCGGTACCCAGATGAACATGCGTACGTTCCACAACGCGGGAGTCGCGAACATCCTGACCACCCAGGGACTGCCCAGGCTGGTCGAGATCGTGGATGCGAGGCACTCGAGCACACCGTCCATGGACATCCCCCTCAAGGAGGGTATCAGGGACCTGCCCGAGTACGCACGCCAGGTGGCCTACAAGATCGAGGCCACCAAGCTGATCGACATCGCCGAGATCGAGACCGATGCGACCGACATGAAGCTCATCATCAAGCCCTCGGCCATGAAGATGAGCAAGCGCGAGATCGGAATCGACGACGTGGTGGAGAAGCTCCGCACCAACAAGGCGCTCAAGAACATCCCGATCGAGAAGGACGCCGACGGTCAGGACACCATCACCGTGTCCTGTCCTCCGGACAACATCTCGTTCAAGGCGCTCCAGGCGCTGTCCAAGACCGTGAGGTCCGCGATCATCAAGGGAATCAAGAAGATCGAGAGGGCAATCATCGTCGAGGACAAGGTCAACAAGGGATACAAGATCGTCACGGAGGGAAGCGACCTCCAGGCGGTCCTGGAGATCGACGAGGTCGAGACCTCCCAGGTCAGGACCAACGATATCATCGAGATCGAGGACGTGCTCGGAATCGAGGCTGCCAGGAACTCCATCATCGAGGAGGCCAGCAACACCCTTTCGGACGCAGGACTCACTGTTGACATCAGGCATATCATGCTCGTGGCCGACATCATCACCAACATCGGTTACATGAAGGCCATCGGAAGGTTCGGAATATCCGGTAAGAAATCGTCGGTGCTCGCCAAGGCATCGTTCGAGATCACCACCAAGAACCTCATGATCGCGGCCATGAGCGGTGTCGTGGACGACATCGCCGGAGTCGCCGAGAGCATCATAGTCGGACAGCCGGTGACACTCGGAACCGGCGCGGTAAACATCATTTACAAACCTAAAGAAAACACCCAAACGGGGGATAAAGAATGATCGACATAGGAAGAGCATTGAAATCTGCGATCGCTACCGGAGAGGTGGCGTTCGGAGTGGATCAGACAGAGAAAGCAGTCAAGGCCGGCAAAGCACAGCTGGTCATCGTGGCGAGGAACTGCCCCAGTGAGGCACTCACCGCCGGTGACATCGGCGTGAAGGTCTTCACCTACGACGGTAACAACATGGAGTTGGGTGCGATCTGCGGAAAGCCGTTCTCGGTATCCGCACTCGCAGTCATCGACAAGGGTACCTCCAACATCTTATCGCTGTGAGAGACATGTCTGCAGATATCGTACTTACTGAGGATACGCTCAGATACATCTCTCTCTTCGAGGCGATCACCAAGAACCGCGTGATCGTCAAAGACTGCATGGAGACCGAGGACAAACTGGTGTTCGTCGTCGGAGAGGGACAGGGCAATACCGCCGTCGGAAAGAAAGGCGAGAACGTGATCAAACTGAAGGACAAGACCGGGAAGAACATCCAGGTCGTGGAATACTCCGACGATCCGTCGAAGTTCGTCATGAACGTGTTCCACATCTACGGTCCTCAGAAGGTCGAAATCGAGCAGCGTGGAAACATCACTCATGCCACCGTCACCGTCGACCCCAAGCTCAAGGGCAGGGCGATCGGAAAGGCGGGCAAGAATCTCCGCATCGCCAGGGACATCGTCAACAGGCACCACGAGATTCAGAGCATAAGCGTCGACTGAGCGTGGCCCCCGCGCCCGGCCGACGGGTAAACCCTACAAACCACTTACCTTTTACTTTTCAACAGTGCCAGCATACCGAAGGTCAGTTCAGGGGCGCGCGCTCGACCTCGAGACGGTCGGCCGTCGGGTACTCCTCGACCTCGTAGCATCTGAACGGAAGCTCCCCGGCGATCTCCTCCAGGACCCACGGGGCCACCTCGAGGCGGTTGCGCTCGGTGTCAATGTGCATGAGGACATCGGGGACGTCGTACTCCTCGGACAGCATCCTCCTGGCCTCCTCCAGGTCGCCGTACAGCACCCCTTTGATGACGGTGCCGTCGTCGGTGATAACCTCATACTCCTTGGCGGACTTCTCCGCCTTCCTCTTCAGACGGTTCCTCAGCTGGACTCCGTCCTTGAAGGTGGAGGAGCAGAAGTGGATGCGCATGTCCGGGTGGCGTTCCATGACGTAGATGGCGGTCTCCTCGGATCCGGCCACGGCTGACGACAGGTCGTCGACGATTCCGTAGCCGTACTTCTCCATCATATCCCAGTTGCTCTCGGAGAATTCGAGCTCGTTGAGGTTGACGAAATCGATGCCGATCTCCTGTGCGTAGGTCACCAGGGCGTCGAGCTCATCCCTGTAATTGGGGAGTGCTGGCACTTCGATTCCCACGTCCATTTTGACCGAGTCGACGATCTCCTTCAGAGGCGTGTCCCCCATATGGGACCACATGTCCGTGCGGGGGTGGAAGCGTATCTCGTCGAGGCCCGCCTCCTCCACCTTCCTGATCCTTTCGAGGTCCATGGTGGAGGTGTAGAGATGGATGTGATGCTCCTTTCCAAAATGGTCCTTGAGCATCCTGATGGCGTTGACGGTCCTGTCCACGTTCATCAGCGGGTCCCCTCCGGTGATCCCGGTACCCGTGGCGTCCATGGATTCGGCCTCCTCGATGATGGCGGGCTTGCTGGAGGTCTTCAGCTCGTTGGCGTAGATCACGTCCTTTCCCTTCTTCTCGAGGGAGACGGGGCAGTAGTAGCAGCCGGTATCGCACCTGCCGGTGACGAACAGCACCATCTTCCCGCCGTTAATGCAGTGTTCGCATCCGACCGCCAGTCCGCCGTTTTTCGCGGACCCGCAGTCCATCCTTTCGAGCTTCATCGCTACCTTATCATGCAATCAGTTAAAAACGTCTGCGGGCGTACCGTTACGCATGAAGAGAGAAACAGGCGTGGTACTCGCATTGGACGAGACCGATCCCGAGAAGGCCCTGGCCATAGTCAGGGACGTGTCCCCGTACATCGATGCGGTCAAGATAAACTGGCCGCTGGTCCTGTCCGCTGGTCCCGACATGATCAACAGGCTGTCCGAGGTCACGGACGTGATCTGTGATTTCAAGGTGGCAGACATCCCCAACACGGTCAGGCTCATAGTCGAGAACTGCGTCTCCAGAGGCGCCGCGGCCGTCATCGTCCACGCTTTCACCGGCGACGATTCCATGCGTGCGGCCGTCGAGGCGGCCGGAGGCAAGGCGATGATCATCGCCGTCACCGAGATGAGCCACCCCGGCGGAAAGATGTTCACCGCCCAGCACGCGGAGGAGCTGGCCAAGATGGGCTGCGAGAACGGTGCATCCGGATTCATAGCCCCAGCCACCCGTCCCGACAGGGTCAGGCTGGTGCGCAGCATAGTCGGCGATAAACTGATCCTCACGCCCGGCGTGGGTGCGCAGGGCGGTTCGGCATCCGCGGCCATCGAGGCGGGAGCGGACTACGTCATCGTCGGACGCGCGATCTACGAGGCGGACGACCCCGCTGGCGTCGCCAGATCCATCGCCGAGTCCATAAAGGACCTCATCTGAGGTCCCCTACCCGGAACGCCCGCGGCGGTACCGAGAGCGTGCGTTCTGGACATTTTCCTTTTTTCCCCTATATAGACGCGCGGGTAATACGTTATATAGGAGTGCAACAATCCTCCGCCATTCCATTAAGCGGAGATATTAAATGCGCAAAAACACGACCGAACCAACGGAACCCCAGGCCTCCAAGCCTGCGGAAGTGCCCAAGGTCAAGAAGACCGGGGCATCCGTGAGGAACTGGCGCCCCCTTATGATCATGGGCGCGATCATGTTCCTCGCGGCCTTCGTCAGAGTGGCGTTCTCCTTCAGCGTTTCTGCTGGAAGCGACTTCGCACTCTCCGGAGGGACCGATGCATCGAACAACCTACGTTTCATCGAATCCATCGTCGAATACAAGAAGATTCGTTTCACCGACAACTGGCTGAACTACCCCGAAGGGTCGCTCATCGTCATCCCTGTCCTGTTCGATGCGGTCATGGCCGCCGTTGCTATGCTGTTCAACGTGTTCATGGACGATCCCGTCAAGGCCTCGTCGCTCGCACTCGCGGTCTCCGGACCTCTGTTCGGAGTCCTGGCATGCATACCCATGTACTTCGTCGGGAAGGAGATGTTCTCCAGCAAGCTCGCCGGATTCGCGGCGGCAGGCTTCCTCGCCCTGTGCCCCATCTTCGTGCAGGAGAGCGTATTCTCCAACGGTACCGGCATGTCCTTCGCGGCATTCCTGTTCCTGTTCGGAATATACTTCCTGATAAAGGCACTGAAAGGACTGCAGGGGGATGCCGTTTCCGCTTACAAGACCTCCGCCTTCGCCGGGATATTCATCGCAGCAGCGATGGCATCCTGGATCGATCTCAGGCAGGTCGCCATCCCCATTGTGGTCGTGATGATTGCGCAGACCCTCATCGACCGCTTCAAAGGAAGGGACCCCAGGCCCGCAGCGACCGTGTACTCCATGGTCCTTGCCATCGGATTCATCCTTCCCTGTGTCGGATACACCATCGTCGGCTACTTCAGCGCGCTGGTCTCCGGTATGTTCATCTTCATCGCCCTGGCGATCGGATTCGCCATGGCCTACTCCTGGACTTACAAGAAGCCCTGGATCCTCACCCTCCCCATCTGTGCCGGCGTCTGCCTGCTCATCATGCTGGTCATCGCCATCGTGTCCCCGTCGCTCTACGGATGCATCGTGTCCGGCAACCAGTTCTACGACCCCGCGGTCGTCGATATGATGGGAAGGCAGTACCTCTCCCTGTCGCAGCTCACCTCCTACTACGGTGTCGTGACATACTGGTTCGTGTTCCTCGTGTGCCTGTACATGCTGTTCAGGTTCCTGAGGAACTCCGGTTCCCACCTCTACGTGTTCACCCTGGTCTGGCTGTTCACCATGACCCTCACCCTCGGACACGACGCGATGCAGGCAGCATTCGCAGCACCCGTGTTCGCCCTGGGCTTCGCGGTCATGGTCAAGGTCGTCCTCGAGCACGTCAGCTTCAAGAACTACTTCTCGGGCATCAAGACCGGTGCCGGAGCCAAGACCAAGGTGAAGAGGGTCTTCAGCCCCGTTCCCCTGCTCGCGATACTCATCGCCGTCTTCCTGGTGGCCGGCCCCAACATGATGCAGGTCGTCGATGCCGGAATCTCCAGCAACGATGTGGAGGACTACAACGACCAGATCAGCGACGTCACGGGCAACGACCAGTTCGGAACCCTCGGCTACTACGTCAAGACGGACGACACCTGGACCGTCAGGGACGCACTCTCGTCGGTCAAGGGAGGACACGGTGCTGTCGCAACGTGGATGTCCTACTCCGACGACGTCAAGATCTACGCCAACATGAAGTCGTACACCGACACCTACGGCCACGGTACCGATGTGGCATCCAACATCCTCCTGTCCAACGGAGTGAACGGAGAGTCGGCCGCCGCCGTCCTGATCACAGCGATCATGAACAAGGGCACCACCGACGACACGAGGGCCAAGCTCACCAACGCAGGGTTCTCGGCCGCCGATGTCGACCTCATCTTCGGAACCATCGATTCCGTCGACTACAAGCCCGCAGGCGGGGACAAGTCCGTCAAGGAACTGGTCATCTCCAACTACGAGAAGTACGGAGCCGTATCCGAGGACATCAGCGATAAGAACGTCAAGTACCTGTACCTCGAGAACTACATCGCGGCCAACTACCACAGCGCTGACATCAACGCGGCCTACGATTCCTTCGGAATGAGGGCCCCGTACATCATGGTCACCGGCGACATGATGCCGTTCTTCGTCGGATACTCCAACGTCTTCGACCAGATGGCCATCCTCAACGGTTACACCGTCAACACCAACGACGGGTCGGTCTCCAAGTACATGTCCTATTCGTACACCGGATACTACTACGGAGTGTACGACCCCACCTCCGCCTTGTACGACAGCATGCTCTACAGGGCATACATCGGAATGACCCCCGAGGAGGCCGGATACGCCCAAAGCGCATTCCCCAACTCCCTCTACACGTACCTCACCGCCCTGTCCGCAGCGGACGCATCCGTACAGATGCACCCCGGATACGGACTCAGCAACTACGAGGTGGCATACTGGCACGTCAAGTACAACCCCAGCAACAACGCCACCGCCGACAGCGACGGATGGAAGGACATGGACGCCAAGGAGGCCATCGCACTCCAGAAGGCCAACGGCGGACTCATCAACTACATCAGCGGAAGCCCCGTCATACTCAAGTATGTCCCCGGATCCGCCGAGACCACGGTCTCCGGTACCGTCAAGGACTCGGGAGGCAACGACCTGGCGGACGTCCGTGTCGTCGCCGTCGATTCCGAAGGAGTCGTACACGCGACCACGCACACCTCCGCGGACGGAACGTTCAAGATCTACGTCCCCGACAAGGCGAACTCCACCCTCGTCTACTACTACGGCGGCGGAATCTCCTCGTCCGGAGGCACCATCGTCGCGGTCAAGGCCGCCACCGAGAACCCCAACGTCAACGGTGTGATCACAACCGTCAACGCCGGTCTGACCGTGGGCGGTGTCTCCGTACTGGACGGTACCACCCTGCTCTACGACATCAAGATCGAGAACACCGATGCGGAGACCTCCGAGGAGTTCACCGCCGGAACGGAAGTACCCGGAGGAAAGTTCATCATCGGTCTCGGAAACCAGACCATAACGGTCACCGAGGACGGAAAAACCGTCGCTTCGGGTACCTTCAACGTGAACAAGGACCTCATCGACATCGACATCCCCGTGGAGACCTACGACTACACCCTGGTCATGAAGGACATCTACGGAGCGACGCTCCCTGCGGGAGTCCACGTCCACCTCGACGGTGCCGCGCCGTTCAACGGAGTCACCGATGCGAAGGGATCCGTCAGCTTCAGCGGGGTCCCCAAGGGATCGTACACCGTCAGCGCGGATACCTACTACATCCCCAATGCGACCTTCACCATCAGCTCCTCCACTTCCAATGACATCACCGTGAATGCGATGGCGACAGTGACGATCGCTGCCCCGGCAGACGGAGTCACCGTATTCGTCTACGGCGACGGTTACT
>JAEEGL014974851.1_pt1 | contig 29936 bp, 20 predicted proteins | sample 9134231 | NCBI WGS metagenome assembly JAEEGL01 (sample SAMN16246548, study PRJNA631951) | gut metagenome | biome: gut microbiome; feature: rumen; material: fiber-attached | host: Bos | place: Iran: Karaj | collected 2018-10 | reverse complement strand
TTATATTATGAGAAAGGTAATAAAAGTATTTGATTGAATACTTTACTTGATAAATTCTTATCAAATATACTCAATAATTTGAGTGAAATAATATTTCTAAATAAATAACAAATGTTTTTATATAAAAATAATATAAATATAAAATATGAGATTATTTTAATATTATTAGTATTATTATAATTAATAGAATAGTTTATTAAATATTTTATGTGAAATGAGCTTAATATATTTAATACTAAATATATTATTGTGAGTAAAGTAATTATAATTATGAGTTCTTTGTTAGTTTTTATGAATGATTTTATATTTTTATTTATTACTTTATTATATTTATAGATTGGTATTTTAGAAATTGGTTTTAAGTATATAAAATAATGAGTAGACATAAGAGATAATTCTGAATATGAGATTACTTGTCTACCACATTCTGGATTCATTATAATTATTTTATCTTTTTCTTCTATCATTTCATATATTACTATAAAATGTTTGATTTTATTATTATTTGTATGTGCGATTAAGGGGAGCATTGATTTATCAATATCATCTATTTCTCCTTTCAATCCATATGAATCAAAACCTAATTCTTTGGCAACATTTATTAAACTAAGAGCTGTTACTCCATCTTTTGTAGTAGACGTCATTTCTCTTAATTTTTCTATTGATATATCCCCTTTATAATATCTAATTATTGATAAAAGACAAGCTGCTCCACAATCTTTCGCACCATCTTGTATAACTACTTTCATTATGGCCTCCATATATATCTTTAGCCATAACTTTTTTTATACTACTTTTATTCATAAAAAAAGATTATAAATATTATAATCTTTCTTGATTCATTAATTTTATTTTTCTTGAGAAATATAATCCAATAATGAATAATATTAATACTGCTGATGCGACATATAAAGGTGAATTCGTTGTTGGATTAGGTTCTTTCTTATACTTAGTAGTAATAGTTACATTAGATGATGGCATTTTGAATGTATTGTTTGCTCTATCTAATACTACTTCATTTCCATCTTCATCTTTTATAGTAATATCTTTACTACTATATCCAGAATTATTATTTATTTCCAATTTAATTGTTTCATCAGTATATGCAGTATCTTTTACTTTTATTAGGCCACCTGTATTATCATTTAATGTGATATTAAATGGTACTTCATATACTTTGTTTTTTAATTCATAACATACTGTTGTTTTTTCCCATTTATAAGTTATTCTACTACAATTATTCTTTCTAGATAAATTAGTAGTTACAAATGAATTGTTATTCTCATTTAAACTTATTAATGTATCTATCTCACTATTATTGATAGTTTCTATTAGTTTACCATTTAAATTATATATAAGAATGTCACTATTACTATTTTCTTTATTACTACCTACTACTATAATCATCTTATTAATAATAATTGGATTTATAAATTTATTATAAGAAGTATTGTTTATTTTAGAATCATATTTATTATTCTTATATACTTCTATATATGCTTTATTATTATCTGAACCTGTATATACAGTTGTTTTATTTTTAGAATAATATCCTAAATAGCCTTTATTCTTATTAGTTAATTCTTTAAAATATATTTTATTTGTTTCACTAGTTCTTTTTATATTAGATAAATTATTTAGATTTTTATCTACTTGTATAAATCTTTCTCCACTTAGAATAGTAATCATATTATCTTCTAATGATACATAATTATATCCATTTATATTAGAATCTACATTCAGTTTACTATTTCTTAATATATATAGAGCATTTTTACCTTTTATAGTTATATGTTTTACTTCTTTTAATTTTGTATTATACTTAGTAATTTTATATATAGCATAATTACTCTTATCATTATAATATGTATAATAATCTGTACTTATAGAGTATAGAGCATCATCAATAGTAAATAGTTTAACAAAAAATATTAATCCATCATTATTGTTAGAATTACCATAATAATCATATTTATATTTATTATTATATATTTGATTACCTTTATTATCATAATAAGTTAAATTAGTTATTATTTCACCTACATTATTATAAATTGTCTTTGAAGTTACAAATCCATCTTTATAAGCCACATTGTTAACTGCTGTTTCTTTTAGATTAGAAATCTCTTGAGATTTAGATTCCCATGATACTTTAGCGATTTCTTTAGCATTAACATTATAAGTTACAATAAAACTAACAATTAATAATAACAAAAAAGTTTTAATTATTTTTCTTGTCTTTATCATAAACTACCTCTATTATATCTAATTATATTATACTTAAATTTAATAATTTTACAAGGTGTTATATTAATAATTTTATTATTTCTATTATTAGTCCAGAAAATGAACCAATTATATATATTAATGATAATATAAGTATGTTTTCTTTTATATTCTTATTATATCTAAATAAGAATAATATAGCTACTCCACTACCAGTTAATAGTCCTGCAATCATAGATGCAAATGAGATAGCTCCTCCTAAATATAATTCAGTTAATAATACACTAGCACCACAATTTGGTATTAAACCTACTAAGCTAGATAGGAATGGAGAATACATAGTATCTTTTAAGAATAGTTTTGTTAATACATCATTTCCATAATAATTAATAATAATATTTAAAACAAAATTGATAATAAATATAAATACTAATATCTTAATTGTGTGAGTAAGACTAGATATCCATATGTTTTCTTTATCACAGTTACAATTCTCATCATCACAAATATGGTAATCTTCTTTCTTATTATTATATTTTCTAAATATAAAGTCTATTATAAATCCAAAGAATATACCTATTATTAATTTAGTACCTAATATTTTTAGTATTAAAGCTAATTCTACATTATGAGATATTAATATAGGTAACATTTCATCACTAGTAGTTAAGTATATTGATATTAAAGTACCTATAGATAGTATTCTTGTAACATACAAATTTGTTGCGAGTACAGAAAAACCACATTGAGGTATTATACCTAATAATCCTCCTAAGAAAGGTCCAAATTTACCTGATTTTTTAATTATCTTTTCACTTTTATTACTAAATTTATGTTCTATTACTTCTATAATTAGAAAAGATAAATATAAAAATGGTAATATTTTTAATACATCTAATATTGTATCTATTATTATATCTAACATTATCTCACCAACCAAAAAATCTATATAAAAAGGCTATAAATATATAGCCTTGTTTTCAAATGGTGTCCACGAGGCGATTCGAACGCCTGACCGATCGCTTAGAAGGCGATTGCTCTATCCAGCTGAGCTACGTAGACATAACCAACTGACAAGATAAATTATATAATAAAAGCACTTTATTTTCAAGTACTTTTATTTTTTTTATTAATTATTATAGCCACCATCTATTCTTATAATAGAATCATTAATATATGAAGCATCTTTACTACTTATAAATAATACTGTTTTTGCTATATCTTCTGGATTTCCAAACTTATTTAATAGTATTTTTCTTTTTTCTTTTCTAATTTGTTCCATACTTAATTCTTTATTCATATCAGTATTCATCCATCCTGGGCATATACAATTTACTCTTATAAAAGGAGAATATTCTTTTGCCATATTATGGGTTAAATTAATTATACCTGCTTTAGATGCATCATAAGCAGCACTTTCTGGATAATATGTATTTAATCCATTTGTACTAGATATATTTACTATTACTCCTTTTTTATTCTCTAACATAAATTTAGAAGCATATTTAGAGCATAGATAAGTACCTATTAAATTTACATCTAATATTCTTTGGAATTCTACTACTTTAATATCATTAAATAATGTATCTTTACAAATAGAAGCATTGTTAACTAATATATCAATTCTCCCAAATTCATCTATTATTTTATTAAACATTTCTTCTACTTGATCTTCTTTTGATACATCACATTTTATACATAATGTTTTTACTGGGAAATTATCATTAATATACTTTTCTAAAGTATGTGCTTTTGATTCATTCTTATAATAGTTAATTACTACATCTAATCCTCTTTTAGCAAATTCTATTATTAATTCTTTACCTAATCCTCTACTTGATCCAGTTACTAAAACTACCATTTCATCACCTCAAATATTTATCTACAAAATTATTAAAAGTATCAACATCTTTTATATTATCTTCATAAGCATATAATTTACCATTCTTTATATATATAAGTGCTGGCGGAGATAATTTAGATCTATCTATATCAAATTTACTTAATATTTCTGTTGTTTTTTTCTCTTTATTTAAGTTTAATTCATAATACTTAATATTTTTATCTTTTAATCTTTTTTCTACATCGCTACATGTATTACATTCATTAGTTACATATACCATTAAATATGACTTATCAGTTTGAGTTAATTTATATAATTCACTTTGTCCTCCACCATATAATTTATATATAAAAAGTATAAATAATATTATTAATAGTACTATAGGTAATCCAATAGTAGTTATATTTCTTCTAATATCATTTTGTTCATCTAATAACATATTTCCTCCTTATATTGAACCTAGTAGTACTCCCATTACCAATTGAAACCTATTATGACCTTTATTATTAGTACTACAAGTTTGAAGTATTATAATTTTTGAATTTTTATCTATATGAGCAGTTGTTTTGTATAATGATTTATTTCTTAATTTATTAATATGTTCTTCCCAAGATAATCCTCCAAAATCTTCTAAATTAACATAATCAAAATCTTTTGTTTCTATATATGATGAGAATATCTCATATGTATAAGTAACATTATCTGACGCGATATAAATATATTTATGTTTTTTATAATAATCTTCTTTAATATAATTATTTAATATAAGAAAAGGTAAATCTTCAAATGGACCACTATGTCCATATATAATTACTTTTCTATCATTAAAATTTGTTCTATTATCCATGAAAATAGTACCTTTATGATTAGTATTTTTATATAAATCATGTTCTAAATAATAGATATTATTATTTGTTTTAGCAAATGGTGTTTTTAATACTTTAGGTATTTCTATATATCCAACTATATCTTTATTATTATATTTCTTTTGATAATCATTTATATTTACTGCTAGTTTAAGAATATGAGTATCATATACTTTTACTTCATCTTTAATAGTATATTTAATTATATTATTATCTTTATGAGACATAATAGGTATAGATATTCCTATTATTAATATAATAACTATTATTAATTCTTTTAATACTCTTCTTACTATTTTCATATTAATATTATAACACTTATTAATAATATTTTTATAGTTATTTGCAAATAAAAAGATATTAGTTTTATAATATCTTTATGTTTAATTTGTTTTTATAACATATGGATTAGTTTGAGTTCCATCACCTGATTCTACTATATCAGTAGATTTTAAAGAGATGACTGGGCGAATACCTTTAGTAATGTAAACATAGGTATTGCTAATTTGACCATCTGTCCCAACTTCCATCTCGCGAGCAGTGTCGCCAGCTAAGAAAGCGGGTGATAAATACCAGTATTCTTGATTAGTATATAAATACCATGTTCTATTAACTGATACTGTTTGTCCTCCGGAATACATTACTTCATCACTTGTTATTAATCCTACTGGATAGGTTAATTTTCCATTTCCTTTTGAGCTTGAAACCGTAAATTTATCTATGCTTCTGGAACATACTAGACTTGGACTATAATTTGTCGATGCTCTTGTCCTTGGACTAAAGTTTAAGTTTTTTGTTATATCTCCTCCATTTGGATTCCATCCATTTAATTCACTTATACTTCTATCATTACAATATACTGTATCTTCTATATATGGTGTGTAACTTGAAAGATTAGTATTATACCATGTATCTATTGTACTTTTTATAGTGCTATTATTTGTATTAACATTACTACCATTAAACATTTCATCTAAGGCGTCACTCACCTTTTTACCGTTCGTTAATGTGATATAGTAAGAATATAATGTAGATGCATAATATACATAATATACACTTGAACATGTTGTACCTGTACTAAAACATGTATAATGATTATTATTTAATGTATTATAATCATTCCCCCAATTTCCAGTTGAGGTAATTGTATTTATTAGTGTATATGTTCCTCCTGAATATGTTACATCATTCCCATATACAGATACTGTAGATAAATTAGATGATGTTTTTGATGTAGATGGATATCTTGTTCCATACATATATCCTACATCTGCAAGAGAAGTAGAATTGGAATTAAAGGAACTAGTTCCTATTTGTGTAGATTCACCAGTAGTATTTGTACAATATCCATCTTGATCTGGTTCTCCATTATATATTAATTTTACTCCACCAGTATCTGTTGTACGTATTACTTTCCAACAGAATCCTCCAAATTTAACATTGTTGTTATCTACTGCACCTCTATAATAATATATTGGATATGTATCATTCTTGGTACTAGCTATTTCATATATTCCTTTTCCGTTTGTATTACTTGATGTATGGGTAAAATCCACTCCATTGCAAGAATTCATATATTCACTCTTACCATTATCTAAGTATGCATCATCTGCCATTATTTTGGCTAATCCAGATAAGTTGTTTGGAGTAGTTGTATAAATTTTATTATTACTACAATCAGTTACATATTTTAATTGTCTACATTCATATCCTGGTGGGCAATAGTTTTGAGTTAATTCATATAAATCATTTAGAGCAGATGAAACAGTTGTATTGTTATATGTAACATCATCTGCTGAAGCTCCTACTATACATGTACCTGTTGCATATACTCCAATACAAGACATAATTAGTACTGTGATTATTACTATTTTAATGTCTTTTTTAAGTTGTTTGAATTTACTTAATATCTTCATACACTACTCCATAATATTCTATATTAATTATATCATTATAGATTAATATATTGTATAATTCTTGTAAATATAAGTGTATATTTACAAATAAAAAAGGTGTATTATACCTTTTCTACGTCTATTCTACATTTAGTTTCATTTAAATCAAATTCTGTATCTAGATTAGAATCTTTTATTAATTCATCTCCTAATACTTCTTTCATGATATAGTCTTTAAATTTACTAAACATATCTTCTATATCTTCATTACCATCATAATATACTTTGATATGATCTGTTATTACGAAGTCTTTTTCTTTACGAAGATTTTGTACATTACGAACAAATTCTCTAGCTAGACCTTCTAATATTAAATCTCTATCTAGATTAGTATCTAATACTACACAAGTTAAGTTAGATGCGACTGTAGCATATCCTGTTTTTTGTTTTAGAGTGATTAATACCATTTCTTCTGTAATAGTATAGTCATCTCCTCCTAAAGATAATACTAATCCATCATTTTTAATCTTTTCAATAGATTCATTATCTATATTATTTAAAGCGTCTTGTAGTAATTTTACTCTTGGTCCTAGTACTTTACCTACTTCTTTGAAGTTTGGTTTTACTGTATATTCTAAGTATTCAGACATATCTTTCTTATATACTATTTCTTTTACATTTAATTCTTCTTTAATTATAGATTCTAAATCTCCAATTACTTTTTTATCTTTTTCTGGAAGAATTATTTGTCTTATTGGTTGTCTTACTTTTATATTAACTGTTTCTCTAGCATTTCTACCTAATGAACATACTTCTCTTACTAAGTCCATTCTTTCTTCTGCTTCTTTATTTACTAATTTAGATTCATATTTAGGGAAATCTGAAAGATGAACACTTTCTTCATCAGTTAGATTCTTGTATATTTCTTCTGTTAAGAATGGAGTTATAGGAGCACATAATTTACATAAAGTTAATAAGACTTCATAGGTAGTTAAATATACTGCTTTTTTACTCTCTGATAATTCTGAATCCCAGAATCTTCTTCTATTACTTCTTATGTACCAGTTAGAGAAATCATCATTTAAGAATGGTACTATTAAACGAGTAACTTTATTTAAATCATATTCTTCATATGCCTTATTTACTTCTTTTACTAATTTATTTAGTTTAGATAGTAACCATTTATCTATTAATGGTCTCTTTGAGACTGGTATTTTATATTTTCTTGGATCTATTTTATCTGCATTTGCATACATTTCAAAGAATGAATAAAGATTTTTGAATGTAGAAGTATATTTTGAATATATTTCTTTTAATCCTTCTTCATCAAATTTTATTGGTGTCCATACTGGTGAAACATATGCGAAGTAGAATCTTACTGTATCAGCACCATATTTTTCTAGTACTGTGAATGGTTCAATGACATTACCTTTTGATTTATGCATCTTTTCTCCTTTAGCATTTAATACCATGTCATTTACTAATACGTTTTTATATGGTGATACTCCTTCTAAGAATACTGAAATTACAATTAGTGAATAGAACCATCCTCTTGTTTGATCTACTCCTTCACAGATAAAGTCGGCTGGGAATTGTGTTTTCCAGAAATCCATATTTTCAAATGGATAATGATATTGCGCAAATGGCATAGATCCACTATCGAACCAACAATCTATTACATCTTGAACACGAGTCATTTCTTTACCACAATCTGAACATTTAATATGAATATCATCAACAAATGGTCTATGTAGATCTATTGTTTTTGGATCTACTTTTTCAATTGCCTTTTCTGATAGTTCTTCTCTACTACCAATCATTTCCATATGTCCACATGAACATCTCCATAATGGTAGTGGGCATCCCCAATATCTAGATCTAGATATTGCCCAGTCATTTAAATTTTCTAACCAATTGGCAAATCTTTTTTCTCCTATATAATTAGGTACCCAGTGTACTTTTTTGTTTGCTTTTACTATTTTATCTTTTATTTTAGTTATTTCTAAATAGAAAGATGGTTTAGAATAGTATACTAATGGTGAATCACATCTCCAACAATGTGGATAATCGTGTTCCATTTTTTGTTTTTTGAATAATTTATCATTTTCTTTTAACCATTTAATTATATCTAATTCTAATTCTTGATCTGTAACTAATCTTCCTTTCCAAGGACCTTCTGTATAACAACCATCATCCCCTACTGGATTAATATATGGCATTTTATATCTTTTAGCGACTTTTTGGTCATCTTCTCCATATGCAGGAGCTATATGTACTATACCAGTACCATCTGACATTGTTACGTATTCATCACACATTACAAAGAATGCTTTATCTTTTACTTCTACAAATGGCATTAATTGTTCATACTCAATGTATTCTAAATCTTTACCTTTATATTCTTCTAATACTTCAATGTCATCTCCTAAAATAGAATTAACTAATGGTTTTGCGACAATGAAGTTAATTCCACGAGATGATACTTTTACATAATCTTCCTTTGGATTAACACAAAGACCTAGATTAGCCATTAATGTCCAAGGAGTAGTTGTCCATACTAAGAAATATGTATTTTCTTCATTCTTTACTTTAAAAGGTAAATATACTGAGTTTACTGAGACTGTTTTATATCCTTGAGCAACTTCATGTGAAGCTAATCCTGTACCACATCTTGGACAATATGGAAGTATTTTTGCTCCTTCATAGAATAATCCTTCATCAAAGAATTTCTTTAAGATATACCATTCTGTTTCAATATAGTTATTATCATATGTTATATATGGATTGTCTAGATCAATAAATTGACCCATTTTTCTAGTTAATCTATCAAATGCATCTTGATTTACCATTACGTCTTCTTTACATTTTTTGTTGAATTTTTCTATACCATATTTTTCAATGTCACCTTTACCACTAAAACCTAAGTCTTTTTCAACTTTTACTTCTACTGGTAGACCATGAGTATCCCAACCTATTTTTCTATATACTTGGTATCCTTGCATTGTTTTATATTTACAAAATGAATCTTTTAGAAATTTAGCAAGCATATGATGAATACCAGGATTACCATTTGCGGTAGCTGGTCCATCATAAAATACCCATTTATTATCATCAGAACGAGTTTTTATGCTTTTATCTAATATATTTTCTTTATCCCAATATTTAGTTACTTCTTCTTCACATTTAGATATTTCTTTAGTATTTAGTTTTTTAAACATATTATCATCCCTTTCAAAAAAAAGATGATACTCAAAGGACGAATAGTCGTGGTACCACCTTATTTACTTCTTAATACTTTTAACGGAGTTACCCGTATTTATCTTATCCATAAATCGCATCCAAAGTGATCTTAAATATTTTACTTATTAGTCTTTCACACCAAACAAGACCTCTCTTTAAACTTTCAAATATTTACGTCTTTTTCATCTGCTTATGTGTTAAATTATATCACAATTATTTATAATTTCAATTTTTTATTTAAAAAAGTTGTATAAAACAACTTTTTATCCTTTATATCTTAATACTCCATCCCATGGATGACTATAGTAATTACCTACATCTATTTCTTGTCCGCTTGGATCTCCTGAACCACCACTATAATCGTCATGAGCTCCTAGAAGTTTTCCATCTCCTATATATATTTCTGTATGAGCATCTTCATCTAATACAATATCTCCTGGTTGAAGAGTACTTGGATCTGGATTTCCTGGGATCCATTCAAAGTTTCCTGTACTAGTCATACATTCTTTCATATTTCCAGTATAAGAAGCTCCTCCTACATCAACACCAGCATTTTTATACATTGCTACAGCAAGTGAAGAACAATCGTATTCATGATCTCCTCTACTTTGAGAATATCCATAACTGTTATCATTGGCTATACTAAGTCCCCATTCAATAGCTTCATTTATTACTCCTGATCCACTACCTCTAAATGTTCTTGTTTTAGCTTTAACGCTTGTAGTTTCAGCAGTTCTCTTATTAGATTCTCTCATAGATGATAAAACTTTATATTCACTACTTAAACCAGCAGCACCTGTACCACCATTTTTAAGTACTTCATCATATTTATCGAACCCAAACTTTTTAATTATACTCTTAACATTTGGTCCATATGAAGATGAGGGACAATATGGGCCGTCATATAATCCATCAACGGCTCTATCATAATCCCAGTTTTTAGCACCTTCCACATATCCGCCATATAATCCGGATTGAGATAAAAGTCTAGCATAGTCTCTAATAGAATCTTCTTCTGAATCATATGATCTAAATCCACCATAATTTCCAAATCCACAACCATTTGTATATTTAATACCAAATAAGTTATGAGCATTTTTACCAATGTCAGATGTTGACCATTGGCATTCATATACCATTTGACCTAATAATACTGAAGGAAGTATACCATATTCTTTACATATATCCATTATTGTATCAATATGATCATCAATCCATTTTTCTTGTTGTGGGGTTAAATTAGTAGGTTTAGCAGAATCTAAATCATAACCGCTAGATTTAGTTTCAGTTTGAGTAAAGTCTATTTCAAGTGCTTTAGCAGCTGTATCACTTCCTGCGAATGATTCATATTTTGATGCTGCAGTTTCTAATTCTTCTTTATGTTTTTCATACTCAGTGTTAGCATTAGAATAAGCATTATAGGCACTACTTTTTTGGGGATTGTCATCTGCTAAACTATTATAATAAGACATTGCTCTCTCCATTGCTTTTCTTTTATCTTCAGTACATTTATATACTTCTTGGTAATATTTTCCCCATTCTCGAGTTAAATGGGCATTTGCATCATCTTCAATAGCTGATTTAATTTCATCTACAGATGATGTTGCAGTTTCAATATTTTTTGATGCTTGATATCCCATTTCAAACAACGGAGAAAAGCCACTAAAATTTAAAGCTGAGGCACTTAGTCCACCTTCTTGTAATTCACCATCTACTGTGGCTTTAGTGGAATCTATATTAGTTTTAAAAGTATCTAAACTCGACAAAACATTTGAATATTCACTTTTCTTTAGGAATTCTCCTGTACTTGTACCTTTGCAAAAACAATTTATATCAGTTACCTTCATATAATCATCCCTTTAATATTAATATCTTAAATCGTTTTCTTCTTGTCCGCTATCCCATGTGGAATCTGGTGATTGAATAAGTGATCCTTCTGATACTTCATTATTTGAATTATCTTCATATTCATCATAATATTCTTCACTTTCTTCTTCATTATAATCATCATCACTATTTGCTTTTTTATCTAAGTAAATCTTAGTACCTATACCTGCAGCTGCAGCTGTTGCAATACCAGCAATTGCTGGGATAACTTTACTAGAAGAGCTAGATTTAGAACTATCTTCAGTTGGAAGAGGTACTGTAGTTCTAGAAGATGGATCATTTTGAATAGGGTCATCAATTATAGGATCATCTTCTACTATTGGTTCTTCAACTGGTTCTTCTTCTGTTGGTAGAGCCTCTTCTACTTTTTCTTCTTTCTTAACAGGAGTCTCTGTTGGTTGATTATTTGTATTACTTGCAGTTTGAGCAGATTGAGTTGCTTCATTCATAGTTGTTGCTGGTCTACTTGCTTCTACTTGTTTAACTATTACTTTTTCTTCTTTCTTTTCCTCTTGTTTTGATTCTTCTTTTGTTTCTTCTTCTTTCTTTTCTTCCTCTTTTGGTTCTTCTTTTGTCTCTTCTTCTTTCTTTTCTTCCTCTTTTGGTTCTTCTTTAGTTTCCTCTTCTTTTGTTTCTTCTTTTTTCTCTTCTTCCTTAGTTTCCTCTTTCTTCTCTTCTTCTTTTGGTTCTTCTTTCTTTTCTTCAGTTTTTGTTTTTTCTGATTTATCACTATGTACAGATGAACTTGTAGTTGCGGCAGTATGAGAATAACTACTTGTTGAACCTGGACCAGTTACTGTTGATTCAGCTTCACTAGCAGCTTGGGCTTTTGCTCTTTCTTCAATATATTTTTTCATCTCTTCAGTAGTTACTGTTCTATATTTACCATCACCATCTGTTGTTACCATCATATCTAAAATGGCACTTTCTTTTACTTCTCCTAAATCAGCATTGGTATCCTTATAGTACTCTTCGTATAATGATATATCAGCTTTATCTTTATCATCAGCCTTCTTATAATCATCCATTGTTTTATAACCATTGATTTTATCAAAATCTAAGGCAGCAACTGATGCTTCAGACATTCCTAAATAAGATAGCATTGTTTTCATATCTTCTATTTTAGCAACATCAGCAACAATTTCTCCTTCAGATTCCTTAAATGTACCAATAGTTGTATTAGCAAAACCTGCGATTGCATCATATTCTGCTCCCATTTTAGTAATAAAAGTGCTTAATATTTCTACTGCACTTATTGAATTAGCAAAACAATTATCATGATCTGTTCCCACTGAATCTAATTCACTACTAATATCTGATATATCTTTACTTAATGTGCTACAATCATCTGATAATCCCTCTACTACTGGAATTGACTTTTGAATTGAATCATAAACTACTGTTATACTTGACATACTACTTCACCTTATCCTCTACTATTAAAGAATATCATTTTTTAATATTATAGTCAATTTTTATAAGAAAAAGATTAGTAAATTTACTAATCTTTATAATCTAAATTATTTAGTTCATCTAGTACTACTTGATATTCTTTTGTTAGTACTTCTAATTTCTTTTTAAAAATATTATAGTTCTTTTCTAATATTTTACTTTTTTCATTTAATTCATAAGCTTTTATTAAGGCATCATTAACAATCATACTAGCATTATTTTTAGCACTAGTAATTATATCTTCTGCATCCTTTAATGCTTTTTTATTTACACTACTGGCTTCTTCATTTGATGGATTTTGTTCTATTTTATCAATAATACTTCGATAATACATTATCTCTTTCTTTAATTCTTCTATTTCTTTTCTTTGTTCTTTACATGTAACAATTACGTATTCAGTATTATTAATTACTTCATCAATAAAAGTATTTACTTCTTCTTTATTATAGCCAGAATCCTCATAGCTAAATCTTTTCACCGAATCACCCCAAACGGTTATTTACTAGAAGAAATCGTCTTCTTCTTTATCGTTATCCCCTTTTTTACTACTACCTTTTTCATCTTTATCATTAGTAATAGTACCTTCTAAATTGAAATTATTTGGAGTTGCTAAAAAGATACCCCCACCTAATTTTTCTAATCTTCCACCTATTGCATAGATTGTTCCATATAAGAAATCTATTATTCTTTTTGCTTGATCTGGTGTTACTCTTTTTAGATTAACAACCACAGCACTTCTTTTCTTTAAATAATCTGCAATTTGTTGAGATTCACTATATGCACGAGGCTCAAGTAACATCATTCTACTTCCAGCAATACCATTTTGTTCATGATATTCTTCTTTTGTTACTTCATAATATTGTTCTTCGCCTTCTTTAATTTCATTTTTATCGTTAGATCCACCTGTTAAAAAATCTGTAAATTTTCCCATATTATTCCTCCTAGTTATATTTTATTTTATCATAATTTAATTACTATTACTAGTATTTATATTTGGATTGACATTTAATTGATTATTGAAAAATGATGCTTCATCTGAATTTGTCATTTGAACATTTGCATCTATTATATTTGGTGTATCTGATATTGAACTCATAAATTTATCACTTATTTCTTGACTATCCACTGATGGATTATCACTCATTTCTACTAATTTAGTACTATCAAATACCATTGGTTCTTTATACCAAACATCTTCTAAATTAACATTATTAGATGATGGACGTGGATTAGGTATATCTACATACATAGATATTGGTACTTTGAATGCACTACCAAAGGCAATGCAGTTACCAGGTTTCAAATTCTTCAATTGAAGAACTATTTCACTAGTAATATTAGGTACCATTTCTCTTATATAATTTAAATCTTTTGGATGTAATACTCTTAACACTATGAAGTTAGTACATTGTGAAATACATGTATCTGACAATTCACTAGGTCTTTGAGTAATTAGAGCTAAGAATAATCCATATTTTCTTCCTTCTTTAGTTATTCTTTCAAATATATTATATCCTAATAATTCTACATCTATATCATGTTGAACATATCTATGTGCTTCTTCTATTATTATATGAAAAGCTCTTGAACCACGTGGTTTTGTAACACTTGCTTTTAAAAATAACATTCTAGATATTACTTTTGTTATTACTTTAGCTAATCTATCATCCACATAATTAATATTAAAGTTAACTAATTGGGCTTTACCACCAGTTACTTTATCATATAATAATGATTCTATATAATCATCTCTTGTAATATAATTTGGATAATTAAAGTAAATAGAATTTTCTCCACTAGCTAATGAATGTAATCTTACACTAATAATATTGGCATAATCAAATACTTTATCACTTGATAATATACCTTCATTTATAAGAGCAAAATCTAGGGCTAATTCTAAATCATTTAATGTATAAAATTTATTTAATTCATTCTCAGGTATTTCTACATCTGTATCTAAGATAAAACCTCTTATGAAATCTACTACTAATTCCATTTCTTGCATCTTACCTGTTTTATCTACAAATAAACATTGTTTTAAAGTTCTAGTATAACCAGGTTGTACTATAGGTGTATTTAGATTTAGAGTAGTTGTATTATATTTAGATAAAACAGCTATTACTTGGTCATGTATTTCTACAGAGTTTCCACCTGATAATAATATATCTTGTAGAGCACGAGCTATGATATCATTTTTTCTAATTATTGTATTTTGAGAAGTACCTGTTAAAATTGGTACTAATTTTAATGTTTTTTCTAATATTGGTAATTGATTAGTATTATTAGCATCTAATAATAGAGCTAAATCATCTACATCTAATAACCAAATAGGTATACGTAGTAATTCTCCTTCAGATGGATCTGGATTAGTTGTATAGTACTTATAATTTACTTTATTATTTTCTTTATGTAGATCTGTAAAAGCACTTGTATATTCACCATATGCATCAAAGAAAAATATACTTGAATTAGCAGGAGTAGGCTTTTGTCTAAATAATTTTTGAATTATAGATGCGATAGTACAACTCTTACCTGAACCAGTGTTTCCAAGTACTGCGAAGTGATTATTAAAAAAGTCATTTACACTTACATTTATTCTATAATTATTATATACATTACTTACTCCAAAATTAGTATAACCTGGTGTTAGTTCTTGATTACCTAATATCATTTGTAATTCTTCCATATTAACTAATCTTATTTTAGAACTAAAGCTAGGTCTAGAATTAGATCCTGGGGTAAATTCATTATTATTTATAGATCCAACAATATTAGCAGTCATTTCAGTTTGAGTTACTGAAGCAACTTCTCCTATTATTCTTTCTTCACCGCTCTCAAAAACTATATGTAGCTTAATTAAATTAGGCTGTCTATTAATATCTATGTCTAATTTAATAATAACAGTATTATCATTTATTTCTAATATCTTTCCTAGCATATCTACACCCTCTACTCTATTATCAATTATAACAAATATATATATAAAAAAAAAGATTATTTTATTAATCTTTTATTTAATACATATTATTCCACTTGTATTATCTTTACCATTTACTGGTACATATAAATTTTTTGATATTTTCTTTAAATATTCAGGTATTTCTAAATTATGTTCATCATATACTGCACTATCTATAATACTATCTAATATTTTTTCTTTGGGATTTGATTCAATAATATTCTTTATATCTATATCATTTAGTATATCAGTAACTCCATCCGTAAATAGAAATAACATATTATAATTATTATCTATTAAATAATATGTAGTATTACATAATTCATTACTTAGCCCTATACAACTACTAATAAGATTATTATAAGTAAAATATTTTAAATCATCTTTTAACACTTTACCTGTTCTAAATAATCTAAATACTTCTGAATCATCTTGAGTTATTTGCATTAATTTTTTATCTTTATAAATATAACATCTACTATCTCCAGAATTTAGTATTAATGTATTATTAGGCATAATTATACTAAGACATAGTGTAGTACCTGTCTTACCTTTATATTTATCTATTAATTTATCATTAATTTTATGTATTAATAAGTCTAATTCTTTTTTTAATAAATCAATATTGTCATATAAAGTAATTGATGTAGAATTAAAGAATTCTAATATATATGTAATTACTAGAGAAGATGCGACTTCCCCTAATTCTTTACCACCCATCCCATCAGCTATGGCTAATAAAATGATATTATCATCTTTAGGATGATGAGCTACACATACAAAATCTTCATTCTTTTGTCTATATAATCCTTTATCAGTCTTTGTCTTTATAAACATAATTATCCCTTCATTATCTTTTTAAATTCTATAGGTATTTTAGTTTCAAATAAAATATCTTTTTTAATATATGGATAATATATTTTTAATTTGTTCGCATGTAAAAACAATCTTTTATACTCGTCTTTTATTCCATATATTTTATCTCCTAGTATAGGGTTACCTAATTCTTTTAAAGTTACTCTTATTTGATTCTTTCTACCAGTAGAAATATTAATATTTAATGCTGTATATAATTTATTTTTATTTAATACTTTATAATGAGTAATTGCTTCTTTCCCTTTATCTTTTGTTGTTGTATATACTAGATTAGTTTTAGTTTCATTTAGATAATTAATTATAGTGTCTTCTTCTTTTAATACATTTCCATGTACTATAGCAATATAGTTTCTTTCTTTTACATATTCATTCCAATTATCTTGAAGCATATTTTTGGTCTTTTCATCTTTAGCAAACAATATTACTCCACTAGTATCTTTATCTAATCTATGTACTATAAAAATACGATTCTTTTTATTAATATTTTTTACATATTCTCTTACCATATGATATAGAGTATTATACTTTTCATTATCAGTTGAGATAGTTAATAAATTACTAGGTTTATTTACTACTATAATATATTTATCTTCATATATGATATCGAATGGTAATTCATATTTATTATTATTCTTAGTGTTTATAATAATAGTATTACCACTATATACTTTATAATCATATTTAGTAGTTTTAGTATTATTTACTATAATAGAGCCATGAGTCAAATACTCTTTAATCTTTTTACGTGGCATATCTATATTATTAACTAAATAATCTAATAATTCTCCATCTTTTTTTACTATTATTTTCATAATTAATCAAAGTACTTTTCTATTACTTCTCTTACTCCTTCTGAATATTCATTATGAGTTACATATTCAGCAACTCTTTTTATTTCTTTTTCACCATTTTTAATACAATTACCTATAGTGTTTTTTACTAATTCATAATCATTAGTACCATTACCTATACTAATAATATTTTTTATGTTTATATTTTCTTTTTCACATATTAATTGAGTAGAATTATACTTGTCTATATCTTTATACACTATTTCTATATAAGTATCTTTTCCTTTTTTTCTAAAGAAGTAATTAATATTAAATTGTTTTATATATTTAATAATTTCATCTAGATTTTTCTTTTTATAATGTATTATTACTTCATATACATCTTTTTTATGAAAACTTATAAAGTCATTTAAATCTACTATTTCTATTGGAAAATCATAATTATAAGATTTACCTATATAGTATGTATCATTTAATGTTAGAAAAGCCATATCATTACTTTTTAATTTAGTTAATTTATTTAGAATAGTACTAGGTATATTCTTTTTATATATAGTTTTATCTTTTATCATGTCATATATATAAGCTCCATTATATGAGATTATATAGTCGGAGAATATATAACTTTCATTATAGTCAATTATTGTACGTAAAAGAGAAGATGTAGCGACTACAAATAAATTATTATTTTTTCTTAATTTATCTATTGATAACATTGTAGGTAAAGAAATGGATTCATCTTTTGAGATTAATGTATCTTTAAAGCTTGTGATAAGCATTTTTTTCATTTCTTTCACCTCTTTCTTTTATAGTTTTTCTATTTCTTCTTTATATTTTTCTACACCTGGTTGATCAAATGGATTAACACCAAATAGAATTGATGAATAAGATGCGGCATAGAAGAAGAACTTTATTAATTGACCTATATTATACTCATTAAGTTCATCTATTTCAATTGTATTTATAGAAACATCTCCTTTTTTATGAGCTGTTTTTACTCCTTCTATAATCTTTTTATTAGTATCTATTAAATCAGATAATTCTTTATTTTTATTTACAGTTATAACTGTTTCAAATAGTATTTTACTACCCTCTTGAATAAATTGTCCTAAAGAGTGGAGATCTCTTGAGAACATTGATGATACTGGGAATATTCCCTTACCATTTTTTCCTTCACTTTCAGCAAATAATTGTTTTAACCATTCACCAAACATTGTATATTTTTCTTCATAAAAGATATAATCTTCTATTAATTTGTTATTATCATATAAAGTTTTTCTAACAGATGCATATTCATATGCTTCATCTATAAGATTAAATTCATTATATCCATCTATTAATTTTTTAACATCTATATTAAAAGCTAATGGGAATAGATGAGCATCAGTCATCATAGAATATCTTCCACCTATATTATCAGGTATATTTAATAGAGTATATCCATTACTTATAGCTTCTTCATATAATTTACCTTTTGTACCAGTAGTAATTATAATACGTTTCTTCAACTCATCTTCATCATATTTCTTAATCATTTCATTTTTGATTAATTCATATGTTTTTAATATTTCTTTAGTACCACCACTTTTACTTATAACATTAATAGAATAATCATGTTTATTTATATATTCAATTAAATCAGATAAGTAATTACTACTTAGTGTATAACCACAATATAATACTTCAAAATTAGTATCAAAATATGGATTAAATAAATCATATAGAGCTTTACTACCTAAGAATGATCCACCTACTCCTATTACTAATAATAGTTTAGAATTAGATTTTACTTCTTTTACTTTATCTAATATTTTATCATTTAATATTACTTTGTCTTTCCACCCTGTCATTTCATATGTATTAAATTTATCTAATACTTCTTCTTTTTTATTTATGTATTTATTTTCATAATCTTTTGTAAATTCAAATTTTATCATAATTTCACCTCTATTTATTATAACATTTATATCATACGAAAAAAAGATTTATAAAAAATCTTTATTTTTTCTTTTGAAAATATATAGTATATGAATAAGTATTAGATTTATCTGTTAGTGTTAGATTTTTAGATCCATCTAAACTTATTCTTTTACCTTGTTGACATAATTTATTAGGGCAACCTAAGTCATCATATAAATCTATCATTTCATTATTAATTTTTAAAGCTATAGAAGTATTAGTAAATTCATCTATTACGAAATTCATACCATTATTATTGATTTCTTTACATAAATCTTCTTTATAATATTTGTCTTCTCCTATAGTAGTAGTTTTAGGCATTCCATCTATTGTTTCTGTTTTAATAGTAGTGACCATTAAAAATATATCTTTATTATCTTCTTCTTTTTTATTACCTTTAAAATAACTTAATATTAATATTGAACCTATACCTATAACTAATACTAATAATATTAAATTTCTAATTATTAAACTATTATCTTGTTTATCATCATTAAACATATTATTTCTCCTATTACTATAATCATTATAATATAAATTTAAAAAAAGAAAAAGGTAATTAATTACCTTTTCTTTAGATATAAAGTTACTTCATGAGTTTCTTTATCATTCTTTAAATCTATTTGATGTTCTTTTTGTACTTTTCCATCAATGATTAACTCATCTTTATTACTCTTTATAACTTCAATATTATAATCAGTATCCATATATTTATATGAAATACGGAAGTTATCCCATCTTACTGGAATATGTGGAGATAATACTAGTTTATTTCCATGTTTGTATAAACCAAGAATATCCATTATACCTACTTTATAGAACCAACCAGCTGATCCTGTATACCATGTCCATCCACCGCGGCCTTCTCTTCCTGTAGCAGAATATATATCAGCAGCTAGAACATATGGTTCTACTTTATAATTATTAACATTTTCTTCATCTAAGGCTCTATTAACAGGATTAATCATTTGATAGTAGTTGTATGCTCTATCATGATATCCTGATTTAATCAATGCCATTAAATACCAAGATACTGAATGAGTATATTGTCCACCATTTTCTCTTACACCTTTTGGATAATGCATAATATATCCAGGATTATTTAGTGTTTTTGAGAATGGTGGTGTTAATAATCTAATTAATTTAGCTTTAGGATCAACTAAATATTGTTCTACAGAATTAATAACTACTTCTCTTTGTTCTCTTGAGACTACATCAGACAAGATTGAGAAACTTTGAGATATTAAATCTATTTTACATTCATTATTATCTTTAGAACCTAATTTATCTCCATTATCATAGTAAGCTCTTAAATACCATTCGCCATCCCATGCTTTCTTATTTAGATTCTCTTTTAATTTCTCATTAAATGTTAAATATTTATCAAAATCAATATCTATTTTATATTCTTTTGATAGAGATATAAAGTCATTAATTATTTCATGTAGGAAGAATCCTAACCATACTGATTCACCTTTACCTTTAATACCAACTTTATTCATACCGTCATTCCAGTCGCCACCACCCATTAGTGGTAATTTATGACGACCTAGAGAACTCATTGATAGTTTTAAAGATTTTTCAATATGTTCAAGAAGAGTTGCTTCTTTTTCACTATAGTTAAAGATAATGCCTCTTTCACTTTCATAGTCTCTTAGACTATCTCCAATTATATACGGAACTTTAGCATCTAAGATAGAACTATCTCCAGTTATATTGATATAGAATATTGTGGCATATACTAGCCATAAATAATCATCTTTATATCTACTACGTAATCCAAACCTATTTTTCTCATGCCACCAATGAAGTACATCTCCTTCTTCAAATTGATGAGAAGCATTAAGTAAGATTTGTTTTCTTGTGAAATCTGGTTTAATCATGGCAATATTCATTGAATCTTGAAGTTGATCACGATAACCAAAGGCTCCACTTACTTGATAGAAACCAGTTTTAGCTAAAATTCTAGCTGAGATAGTTTGATATAAATACCAACCATTTATCATATAGTCAAATGCTGTATCTTTACTCTTAACATTAATAGTAGATAAGTCATTTTTCCAATATGCTTTTACATCTCTTAATTCTTTTTTAGCTGTATCTACATCAGTATATTTCTTTATAAGAGTATTTATTTCTTTATCTTTCATCGCTGTTCCTAAAACATATACTAATGTAGTAGATTCTTTTTTATCTAACTCAATTTTATTAGTAATAGATTTTACTAATATTTTATCAGTATTAGTATTAATAATCTCTTTATTAGATGACATAAATACGTTTACATCTCCATAGTTAATGCTATAGACATTTCTTAATTTCATATAATTATCGTCACCCATAAACTCAGTTAAAATATGACGAGCAGTTTTCTCTTCAAAATTACCTAGAGTTGGATTTATAAAGAAGTCTATATCTAATGTTTTCTTAACATTTTCTTTATTAGTTAATTCCATCAAATATATTTTTACATTATCTTTTAAAGGGACAAACTCTGTTATCTCATGTTTTAAATCTTTAGTTTCACTAGAAAGGATAGTATAACCGAAACCATGAATACATTTATCCGGATCAAATGTTTGTCCATTGAATTTAAATCCTTCACTCTTATCATTACACATCATATCATTTGTCCATGATGTTAATTTGTATTCCCCTGAATTATATGCATATGTAAATCCACAACCATTATTAGTTATTACTGTACCAAATGTATCATTAGCGATTACATTAGACCAAGGTAATGGGGTGTTTTTATTGTATATTAAGTATTCTTTACCATTTTTAATAAATCCACCATATCCATTATCAAAAGTTAATTTTTCTTTTACTGGTACTTTTATATTTTCTTCATATGTTTCTTTTTCATAGTCAGTAATCATATTATTACTTTGAAGTTTTGCAACACTTTCTTTTAAAGTAATATGATTTTTAATTATAAATCTTAATCTAGGCACAATATTTAATAATGATCTTTCTTCACGAGAAATATTTTCTGAATTAACTACTTTTACTTGTCCTGGTGTATGATAGAAACTATTTATTGTATACATTCTATATAATTCATCTTCTATTTCTTTATCTATTATTTTCTTATATTGAGAATTCTCATTATTAATTATAATAATATCTACAAATATAGAATTATTTTTATAGTATTCAAAACATTTTAATATTTCATAGATAAAGTCTAAATCAGATATATCACTTATTTCTACTAGAATTATTGGTCTATCTCCACTAATTCCAAATTTCCATAAACCTGATTGACCTAGAGCATTCTTACGTAATAATTCTTGTCTTTCTTCATTAACACTTATTCTAGTTGTTTGGTATAGATAATTTAACATTATATTGAATGTTCTCATCTCTTGACCAGTTAGTTGCATATTCTTAGTATTAATCAAATTCATTAGATTACTTACTTCAAAAGCTCTATCTACTTTATATGGTCTATCATAAGCATGAATTATTTCTAAAATTTGTTCTCTACTTCTACCAAATCCCATATGTAGATATATTTCTACATTACTATTAGGTGGTATTACTACTCTATTTCTAATAGACATAATAGGATCTAAATTATCTCCTATATAATTAGTTAATGGTTTATTAATACCTACTGGATCAGTAGATGTATGATTTCTTCCAATGAAATGAACTCTTTCTGTATCATATGTATATGTTTCTTCTGTATTAGGTACTACTAATCTAGTAAACATATAATAATTAGAATTAGAATCATCTCTTGTTTTTCTCTTCATAATAAGGGAATTAGTTTCTGAATCATACGAACTAGATAAGAACATAGATGAGAATACTCTATGAGATACATCTTGCATATTCTCACATAATGTTGGTTCTGTATAAGAAGTTAATTCTAAGTTCTTGAATTCATCTGAATCATTTGTGAAGGTAATTTTTCTTAATTCTGAATGATGTTCTTTAGTAATAACAATTTCTGTTTTAGTAGATATATCTTTATCTTTTCTCATATATTTTATTTTGTCAGATGCAAATATTACTTCATATTTATCTGGTTTTATATTCATAGGTGCATATGTATTAGTCCAAGTAAAATCTGTATCTAAATCTTTAATATATAAGAATAGACCATAATTTTGTTCTGTAACTTTACGGTATCTATTTAATTGTATAGTACGATATCTAGAGAATGAATTACCTCTATCATTCATTAATAACATATATTTTTTATTTGATAACACAGATACTTCTGGCATATAAGATATATAATTGTATGCACGAATATCATTTTGAATTTCTTCTTTTTCATAGTTATATTTCTTATATTTAGCCATTTTCATATCAATAGATGTTCTTACTTGTACTTTTTCTTTTAATAGAATATCATATGTTTTTATATTAATATCTCTATGGAAATATTCTTTTATTACATCTTCTTTTAAGTAGTTTGTTAATCCTACTAATGACATACCCACATGATGGGCATAGAAACTTTTTACTACTCCAGTATTATCATAATCATATGCATCATAGAAACCATATCTAGCATACATTTCTAATTTCTTAAACTTGTTAATATTTTTATATATTTCAGTTGGTGCCATATCCATAATCATAAGTGATGAGTATGGTGATAATACTATTCTATTATCTTGATCTTCTTTAGCTTTTAAATATGGAGTAGCAAAAGCTTTATACTTATAATTTAGTGAATTATCTAATTCATTATAAGCACTTTCACTTATACCCCAAGGAAGAGATTTATTTATATTTTCAACATATTCTTTATTACAATATTTAGCAAATTCATATGATTCATCTAATAAAGTGTTTGGATAACTCTTCATAAATAAGTAAGGCATATAATACTCAAATGCAGTACCTGACCAAGATATTAATCCTTTTCTACCTTTATATGTTGTTAAACTTTTATCTAAAGCAAACCAATGCTCATTAGGAACAAATCCATAAGCTATTGCAATATAAGATATTAATCTAGATTCTGATGCAAATTTATTATAATTATAGCTTGATAATTTACCTTCTAATTCATCAAAGCCAATACTAAATACATCTTTCTTAGTATATAGTTTACGGAAATTAGTATTTTCAATCAACTTAGTACATAATTTTTCTTCTTCTGGAGCTTCATGTTTATTTAAATATTCTTTTACTACTATTAAAGCAGCCATTAAGTTACCTGAATCTACTGTAGATACAAAGTATGGTTGAATTACTTCTTTATTATCAATTGAATACCAGTTATATAAATGACCATGCCATTTCTTTAATGAATTAATACTTTCTAATATATTTTTAATATAAGTAATTGCTTCTTCTGTTTTAATAAATTCTAATTCATCAGCACATACAAAACTAATTAAAGAATATGCTAATGCAGTAGGAGAAGTTCTTAAATCTAATTTTTCTTCTCTATTTTCTTGATAATTATCAGGTATTAAATAATTATATTCTTCTTTTACATTTTCTTTAAAATATAAGAAACTTCTATAAGCAATATCTTTTACTTTAGATATTTCTTTTTCATTTAATTCTAATTTATTAAAATCTATATCTCTACTAACTCTAAATAATATAAATGGAGCTGAGATAAATGATAATCCTACTATTAGTGCTGCTACATTTAGAGTAAATCCAAAGTATACAATACATAGAACCCCTAAAAGAATATTAAATAAATAATTCTTTATATAATTACCTAAAGTATCTTTTATGTTCTTTGCTGCATCATCAGCAGTTATCCAATTTAATAGGTTTCTATGAGATATTAATAATCTATACATTGTTCTAAAGAATGCATCCATATACATTTTTGTACTATATGGTAGATTAATAAACTCTATAAAACATCTTAATAAAATACTTTTTCCACCAAAGAATAAGTTTTTATAATAAATTGTTGTGATATGGTGTTCTTCTTTATACTTTTTACTTCTTAAGAAGAATACTATTGGTAAGAATAATTCTAATATTATAAATAATATCCAGAATAAATAATATTTACTAAATACAATACTTAATAATAGTACTAATAGTAGACATGGTTGTAGGAACATACGAACTATATTATCTAATATTTTGTATTTACCTATTAAAGATATTGGGTTCTTTATTCTTTCACCACGTTTATTTTTAATATGGTTGAATATCCAACCAATTATTTGAGCATCTCCTCTAGCCCATCTATGATGACGTGACATATCACTTAAGAATTTAGATGGGAAGCCATCCATTAATTCAATATCATTGACATAAGCACATCTTAGGTAATTACCTTCTAATAAATCGTGAGATAAGATCTTATTATCTGGGAAGGTATTATATAAAACTGTATCAAACACTTTTAAATCATAAATACCTTTACCAACAAAGGATCCTTCTCCAAAGTTATCAAAATATACATTAGGTACTACTGCTGAATAAGTATCAAATCCACCTACTCCAGCAAATATTTGACTATATAAACTCTTATTAGTATCTTCTATATCTGTAGAACATCTTGGTTGCATAATACCATAACCTTGAATTACTTTAGTTTGTTTTTTATTTAATACTGGTTTATTTAATGGATGAGCCATTGCCCCTACTAAGTTAAGTGCAGTATTTAATACAAATTTACTATCTGTATCTAATGTGATTACATATCTAATATTTAGATTATTATTTAGTAACATATTTGTATTAAAATACTCATTATTAGTGACTTTATCCATTTCCCCTAATAGTATTTTATTAAATTGAAGTAGAGCTCCACGTTTTCTTTCGTATCCTAAATACTCTCCTTCTTTATCATTAAATTTACGTTTACGATAAATAAAATAGAATAATTTTTTATTATATTTTTTATTTAATTTTTCAGCATATTCTACACCAAATTCTGATAATTCTTTATCATAATCTTCTATCTCTTTAGAACTGGCTTTAACATCTCCTAATAAAGTAAAATATAAGTTATCTGTTTTATTATTCATAATATAGTAAGTTTCTAATAAATCAAACATTTCTTTGATTTTATCAGTATTACTTACTATAGTAGGTATTACAACCATAGTAGTTTCATCTTCAGGAATACCTTCACTAAAATCTAATTTTGGTAAAGGGCGTGGTCTTACTACTTTAGTTAATATTTCATTTTGAATTTTTAATAGTAATTGATTTATAGGAATAAATAAAATAATGAATGAAATAATTCTATTTGGTAAGAAATATTTAGAAACATAATAATCAATTAATACAGAAATAATAAAAGCTATTCCTAGATATAATACTGTATTAAATGTATACTTCTTCTCTTTAAATAAATGAAAACCAACGTGATAATCTTGACCATTTGTTTTCTTAAATATTTTTTGAAGATATTCTAATTCTCCTGTGTGATTCTTTTTAGCTATCTTACGTAATTGTTTTCTATACATATTCTTACTTTCAACTGTCATATTTTTATATGTTTCATCAGTTAAAAATAATTTCTCTGTTAATGAGATTTGTTCATAAATATCTTCTATATCAAAATTAGTAAATTCTTTTAAATCGTTAAATATATTAGTAACAAGAATATCATTTTCCATCTTACTTTGATATTCATCATTAATAATTTCTTTTAGAGAAATATTATTTTCTTCTAATACTTTATTTAATTCTTTAAATAGTTTATTACTCTTACTACCTAATTCTTTTAATCTATAATTTAATTCAAATATATAATGATAATTATCATCTAGTTTTCTACTACTTATAAAATCATTTAAAGACAATTCTTTATTTCCAGAAGATAATACAATCTTATTAACTTCTTCTTTATCTATTAATTTAGAATGCTCTTCTTCACATAAAGTACGTAGTCTACTAAAGTATATAAATATTAATATATCTTTTATACAATCTAATTCATTATATGTAAAATACATTTTATGAGTTCTTTGATATTTTCTTAACTCATGTTTTAATATCTTAAAATTAACAACATAGTTATTCTTTACTACAATATCATTAATTTTAGGGTATAAATTGATATATAGTTTTTTACTCTTATTTATAGCTTTTTTATCATGAATTATATTATTTTTATGTTCCGCAAGCAAATAAAAATTATCAATTAGCCATTCATTTATAACACCAACAAATTCATGTTGTTTTGTTTTTTGGACTAGATAATCATAATAATGTTCTATAATGTTATAATTGTCTAAGAATTTTCTAATTAAGTTCATCCACTCACACTCCTAATTAGATTTTAGCATATTTTTTATATAAAAACTATATTAGAAATATTAAAAGAGTGTTTTTCACACTCTTTTTTTTATTATTTACATTTTTTTAGTATTTGGTGTTATTACATAGAAACCACTTAATAGTAATAAACTACCTAATAATAAATATATAACTACATCTAATGGATCAGTATCTGTATCTGGAACAGGTACTACTGGAGTTGTACATTCATCTTTATATGTTCTTTCATCTACTATTGTACCATTTTTTCCATAATAATTATTATTATATAATTCACAGAAATGCATACAATCAGATTTATATTTTTCATAATCTACTTGATTACCTAATTTATCAAAATATGTATTATCAATTATTTCACATGTATGTTTCTCACATTCTTTAGTATAAGTTACACTATCTACTTCACTTCCATCTTTACCATAGTATGTATCATCAACTTTTTCACATATATGCTTTTCACATTCTTTTCTATATGTTGATTCATCTACTATAGTACTATCTTTTCCAAAGTATGTGTCTCCTACTTTTTCACATGTATGCTTTTCACATTGAATAGAATATGTTATTTGATCAGTTACTTTTCCGTCTTTATCATAATATATACCATTTACATATTCACAACTTCTTTTTACTGGATTAACAGTTAATGTAGAACTATCACCTGCTATACAATTTTGATTATCTATTAATATTAATTCTTGAAGTTTATTATTATTTGGAGTATATCTTTTTACGATAGATGTTTTTCCTTTAGCAGTTACTTTTATTATTATTTTACTTGTTTGTGATATATCTCCTGCAGCTATTCTTACATAGAATACTTCTCCACTTTTAAATGATGAATTATTAGCGACTACTTTATCTTCAGAATTCATTAATTGAATTTTTGCTGGTCCTTGAACATTTACTGTATATGTAGAAGCACCAGAAACATTTGCTTTCATATTAGCTGATTTATAATATGTACTATCATTGTTTAAAAATAATTCACTACTTGTCACTTTTAAATCAATAGTTATCTTAGTAGTAGCAGGACTTGCATTTCTTGCTTTCTCAGCTAACTTATTAGCTTCAGTATTTATTTTAGTTCCTTTATAAGCTTCTGGAGTATATCCTCCGTTATAATACTTCCAGATAGCTAATTGAGTAACTAAATAACTATGGTCATTACTTGGTTTAGCATTATCTAAAAGATATATTAGTCCTTTATCTGCTGTTTTGCTTTTAAATGAAAATTTTTGACCTTCTTGAGCGCCTACTTTACCAGGTGTTATACAATAGGCATAGCCTTTTGTAGTATAAAACTTTGAATCCTTTCTATTGTTAGTATAAATATAAGTTTTTTTAGTTAATGTAATGACTGTTTCTTTAGCATTTACATTTACACTATAAAAACAAGCACATAATGAGATTATCAAGATGAACAAAGACATTCTAATTATTTTTTTCATAATATTCCCCCTCACATAAGCGTTATTGTCTTCATTTAAATCATAACACTATACTATATTTAAAGCAACAAAAAAAGCCTTTATCAAAAGACTTATTTTTATAATGGCGGAGCAGGAGAGATTTGAACTCTCGCACCAGTTAACCCGATCTAACAGTTTAGCAAACTGTCCTCTTCAGCCTCTTGAGTACTGCTCCAAGACACTTATAATATTAACTAATAATCATTTTATTGTCAACATTTTAGTA
>JAEEGL011167865.1_pt1 | contig 29936 bp, 20 predicted proteins | sample 9134231 | NCBI WGS metagenome assembly JAEEGL01 (sample SAMN16246548, study PRJNA631951) | gut metagenome | biome: gut microbiome; feature: rumen; material: fiber-attached | host: Bos | place: Iran: Karaj | collected 2018-10 | reverse complement strand
TGCCCTCATGGAGCTGCCCGTGAAGTTCATCTGGACACACGACGCCTTCCGCGTGGGTGAGGACGGTCCTACCCATGAGCCTGTTGAGCAGGAGGCACAGATCCGCCTGATGGAGAAGCTGAAGAACCACCACGGCAAGAACTCCGTGCTGGTGGTCCGTCCTGCCGATGCCGAGGAGACCACCGTCTGCTGGCGCATGGCTATGGAGAACGTCGACACCCCGACGGCGCTCATCTTCTCTCGACAGAACATCGAGATGCTGCCCGAAGGCAACGACTACAGCCAGGCTACGAAGGGTGCCTACGTCGTCGCCGGCTCTGACGAGGACTACGACGTCATCCTGCTTGCCTCTGGCTCAGAGGTTTCCACCCTCGAGGCTGGAGCAAAACTTCTGCGCGAGGACGGCGTGAAGCTGCGCGTGGTGAGCGTTCCTTCCGAGGGACTGTTCCGCAGCCAGCCTAAGGAGTACCAGCAGAGCGTACTGCCCTGTGGCAAGAAGAAGTTCGGCCTCACTGCCGGCCTGCCCGTCAACCTCGAGGGTCTGGTAGGTGCCGACGGCACTGTATGGGGTCTTGAGAGCTTCGGCTTCTCCGCTCCCTACAAGGTGCTCGACGAGAAGCTCGGCTTCACCGGCCAGAACGTCTACGAGCAGGTGAAGAAGCTGCTGGCATAATGAAGCAATATCTGGACATCCTCGACCGCATACTGCGTGAAGGTGCGCAGAAGGGAGACCGCACGGGCACGGGCACACTCTCCGTCTTCGGTACGCAGAGCCGCTACGACCTGAGCAAAGGTTTCCCCCTGCTCACCACGAAGAAGCTCCACCTGAAGAGCATCATCTACGAACTGCTGTGGTTCCTGCAGGGCGACACGAATGTGCGCTACCTGCAGGAGCACGGCGTGCGTATATGGAATGAGTGGGCCGACGAGAACGGCGAGCTAGGTCCCGTCTACGGGCACCAGTGGCGGTCGTGGCCCGACTACGACGGCGGCACCATCGACCAGATTCAGATGGTGCTCGACCAAATCCGTCACAATCCCAACTCCCGCCGCATGATTGTATCGGCATGGAACGTGGCCGAGGTGAACAAGATGGCCCTCCCACCCTGCCATACCATCTTCCAGTTCTACGTCTCTGAGGGTAGGCTCAGCCTTCAGCTTTACCAACGAAGTGCCGACACCTTCTTGGGCGTGCCTTTCAACATTGCCTCTTACGCCCTGCTGTGCATGATGATGGCACAGGTGTGCGGCCTGCAGCCCGGCGAGTTCATCCATACCACGGGCGACACTCATCTCTACTTGAACCATCTGGAGCAGGCACGCCTGCAGCTCTCACGCACGCCGCGCCCGTTGCCCGTGATGAAGATAAATCCGGACGTGAAAGACCTCTTCGCTTTCAAGTATGAGGACTTCCAATTGGAGAACTACGACCCCTGGCCTCACATCAAGGCCGAGGTCTCCGTATAGGTGTGTTCGCCAACAAATGTGATTGATTTGCGTCAAGAATAATTAACAAATTGAAAGAAACTGCTAGGAATCAGTAACTTGAATGCTAGAAAAGTAGTACTTTTGCCGACGATTTGAAAATCAACTTCAAAAAGTATAAATTTTTAAGCATTATGGCAGAAAAGAAAACCACTAAGAAGGCTGCTGAGACCAAAGAGGTTGCAGCCAAGAAGACCACCACAAGAAAGACCGCTACCGTGAAGGCAGAGAAGGCAGTGCTGGCCGTTAACGCTGAGAACATCGGCTTCAAGGCCGGTGACGTTTATCAGGCTCTTGCCGCAGCAGAGAACGCACTCACCGTCAAGGAGATTGCCAAGGCTGCAAAGATCTCGGAAGAGGAGACACTGCTTGGTCTGGGCTGGCTCTTCAAGGAAGGCAAGCTGCAGAGCAACGACGATAACAAGATTGCACTGGCCTAATATAAAAGTCATTCATCTTTTATCGCTTTGTACGAACAGCAGATTCTTAGAATCCTATTAGAGGTAGGCGTGCGTGGCATCAGCGTGAAAAAGCTGGCCAAGCACGTCTACAATCATTATTGTACCCTCTTCTTCCAACCTGACTTCATCGAAATCTACCGCTACACACAGCACTACATACAGCGTCATTCGCGCTCCTCGCAGGGCATGATAGAACATGCCGAGAAATGGGGTCACTACCGGCTGAACCCACGCGTCGCAAAAGCACTCTTGCTGGAGTTCAAAGAGAAGCAGGAACCTACTGAAGAAGTCCCCAAACCTACGGTAGACCACTCCCTCAGTCTGTTTCCCGACGCCTAAACCTTTTTTATTCACAATTACGCCAATTCCAAACTCCTAATTCCTAACTCCTAACTCAAAAAAACTCCTAACTCTATGAAAGTTCTGGAAGTGATACGCCAGGGACAGATAGGCGGCGGCGAGTCGCACCTGCTTGATTTGATATACTTCCTCGACAAACAGCGTTTCGAACCCGTATGTCTCTCGTTTACCGATGGCGAGATGATACGCCGCCTTCAGGGCTGGGGTGTGAAGTGCCATGTCATAGAAAGCGGCAAGGCATTCGACCCAAAGGTGCAGCGCGAAGTATGCCGACTGGTAGACAGCGAGGGCATCAGTCTCATCCATGCCCACGGCAGCCGTGCCGCCTCGAATATGCTCTTTGCGGCAGCTCGCACCCACAAGCCGCTAGTATATACCGTACACGGGTGGAGCTTCCACGACGACCAGCCAGCTCTGGTCAGGCGGCTGCGGGCCTGGAGCGAGAAGCTCATCTGCCATCGTGCCAGCCGCGTCATCTGTGTGTCACAGAGTAATGCCGACACAGGACGGCAGGTGTTCGGGCTGAAACAGGCTGACGTCATTGAGAACGGCATCAACCTCGACGTGTTCAGCCCCTCGCAAGCCAGAAGCCTGCGCCAGCAGTTCGGCTTCAGCGACGATGACTTCGTGGCAGGCTTCGTAGCCAGGGCCACCAAGCAGAAGAGCCCGCTACTTTTTCTCCAGGCCGTGGAGCAGGCTCATGCCCGCTGTCCGCAGGTGAAGGGACTCTTCGTGGGCGAGGGCGACATGGACAGCGATGTCGATGCCTACATTACCGACCACCATCTTGGCGACTACCTCTTCCGCAGCAAGTTCCGTACCGATGTGCCCGACGTGCTGAAGACCATCGACGTCTACTGCCTGCCCAGCCTGTGGGAAGGTCTCTCCATCGCCCTGCTCGAGGCGATGGCTATGGGAAAGGCCATCGTAGCCACTCCTACCGACGGCACCCGCGAGCTTATTGCCGACAGGGAGAACGGCCTCGTGGTGCCCTTCAACGATGCCGCACGCCTGGCCCATGCCATTCTTGAGCTGAGCAGCGACCCGCAGCTCTTCAGCCACTGCAGCATAGGAGCAAGAGCACTGGTAGCCGAACGCTTCGATGCCCGCCGGGTGGCAGACAGCGTGATGCGCATCTACAATTATTTTATTTAACTTCCGCAAGTATGAAAACGACCACAGATTTCACGTTCTTTTTCACACGAATTACCATGAATTACCACGAATGAATCATGAATAAATAATTAATGAAAAATTTAGTAATTGCCAAATTTATGGATAATTAATTGGAATTCGTGTTATTAGAAAAAAAACAACGAACTGAAACTCTGTGACTCTGCGTTAAGAAACAAACAATACAAAAGCTGAATCATAAACCCTGCATACCTTGCATCGAAACCGCTAACAGCTTGGTCTACCAAAAATTGCTGGTAGTACACTTTGTGGCAAACCCTGCATGAACCCTGCATGAACCCTACATCTTTTTCTCTGTCTACTCAGACAAAAAGTCCCAAGGCTTGGGACAAAAAAAAAGCGTTCGTATTTTCCCAAACGGCGTTCGTATTCTTCCAAACGGAGGCAGTATTTTCCACTGCATGGTGCTATATAGACTTTTTGCACAGTCAGTGCAGGGTTTCGTGCAAAGTGTGCATCATTTATCTTGCTGGTAACCAGTATATCGCGGCAGACTAGTGTAGGGTTGCAGGGTTTGGGCGAAATATAGCTAAATTGTCCACACATACACGCAGTTGTTCTCCTTAAAGTCGGGGAACCACTGGGTCTCTTTGTGGTAATTAGTATTCAAATTGTTATAATCTGTGTTTTGTTAGTGGAACATTTGTAATTAATTCGCGGAAATTAGTGTAAAAAATTGTTAGTTTAAAATATTTTCATTATTTTTGCAGCACAAAACCAGAAGAATATGAATACGCTAACCATCATCCGTCATTTTTCCCAGAGGACGGCGAGGTTCACCATGGCTTTCCTTCTCGCAGTGATGACCACCACGACGGCAGGGGCACAAACCAACACCCTTGTGTCGCACATCGACTACTGCAAGGCCGGCGTAGCCTCCATCTGCATCTCAGGATGGGTGTACGACAACGATGTGAACACAATCAGGACCTGGGAGTTAGGGAGTGGGATTGAAGTCTATGCCTTCGTGACCACAGACCCCGATGAAACCTTTGATGACTATGACTACAATTTGCCAATACCAAATGAAATAGAGTATGTCGTGAGGGAAGATGTGAACAGCGCATACGGTCTCACTGGCAATCATGGCTTCAAGGCAATAGTCCCTTTATTACCCACCTCGTTTGAGGATGATATGGAGCATATTTTCTATGTGAAGATTTATGCGAAATTCAATCCTGGAACTGGCAGTCAATACGTCGTGTTGCACAGCGCTGCCGTGACCGTAAGAATGAACCTAGGCGAAGGCTCTGAATGAAGTGAAGAGTGAAGAATGAAGAGTAAATAATTACCAACTATATGAAAACGAAGACTATGTTTTTCCCCCTGCGTATGGCCAGGATCGCGCTGGCAGCGGTGATGGCCCTGCCCTGCACACTTGCGGCACAGGCCACTGAATTCATTACCGACGTGATGGTCATCGGCGCCAAGACCGAAGGCCAGATAAACCTGCTGAAGGTCACCTACGAGAACAAGGGCTGGACGGTCATCGACAACGACCTGAACGCCGGCTGCGGCGAGGGCAGCGACTACATCTATCTGCTCTACAAATCGGAGGAGAACACCGACGGCCTGAACCACGGCTACATCACCGACTTCTACATCAGCGATGCCACAGGCACCGTCGCCGACAACCTGGACTACGGCAACCACACCTACTACTTAGTACCTTTCGACGGCGACAATCCGCAAACGATAGGCATGAGCACCGTCGGCGGCGAGTTCAAGGCTTCGAAAGGCGACCTGAACAGCGGAACCAGCGGCGTCAACATCCACCTCTATTATACCCGTGAGCAGTTCACCGACAATCGCACTGCCAGCGCCATCGTCTTCAACGACACCAAAAACGAGTCCGTGGTATGGAACGGCAACGGTGAACACGCCGACCTGAACAAGGGCTGCGGCTCAGGTTCTGCCTATATCTATATGTATGTCGACACATACGCCTCGGCATTCCCGGGCTACATCAAGGACGTGATGCTCATCGGCGGCACCGAGGACGAGGTGAACACCCTGAAGACCACGCTTACCGCACAGGGATGGAAGTTCATCAACCATGACCTGAATGCGGGCTGCGGCTCAAGCAGCGACTACATCTACCTGCTCTACAAGTCGGAGAACAGCACCGACGGCTACAACTATGGCTACATCACCGACTTCTATATCAGCAACGCCACCGGCACGCCACCCGACGACCTGACCTACGAAGGGCGCACGTACCACCTCGTGCCCTTCGACGGCGGCAGCCACTTCAAGGAGAAGAAGGGCGACCTGAACAGCAACGCCGGCGGCGACGACATCCACCTCTACTACACGAAGCGACTCTTCACGGACAAACGCACCGTCACTAACATTTCGTTCAAAAACATCAAAAGCGGCGCCATCGGTGTGAACGGCGGTAGCGAGGGCTATGACCTGAACAAAAATGCAGGCGGCAACGATATCTTCATGCACCTCACCACCGGCACAACCCTCGCCCCATTCTCCGGTTCCGGCATGTCCGACGCCCCCTTCATCATCAAAAGTGCTGCCGATTGGAGTCGGTTCGTCACCTGCATCAGCAAGGGCGCGTATGTCGATATGTATTACAGGCTGACCGCCAACATCAGCGTCACGGAGATGGTGGGTACCAGTGAGTACCCCTTTGCCGGCCATTTCGACGGCGACGGCCATACGCTCACGGTGAACATCAACAGCTCGGAAATGGGCGCGGCACCCTTCCATTACGTCAAGAATGCGACGATAGAAAAACTCACAGTCGGCGGCACCGTCGCTGCCTCCGCCTACCACGCTGCCGGACTTGCGGGCCTCTGCTATGGCAATCTCACCATTACGGGCTGCGCCGTGTCCGCCAACATCAACGCCTCGGGCTATGCCGGCGGCATGGTGGGGCATAGCGGCTCGAGCACCATCAGCATCAGCGACAGCTTCTATAGCGGCACCATCAGCGGCTTTAAGAACTATGCCGGCGGACTCATCGGATGGGGCGAAGCCCTGACGCTGACCATGACCAACTGCCTGTTCAAAGGTTCGTTCTCGCCTGCCAGTGGAGGTAAGTACCACCCCATAGCCTGCAAGAATGCCGGGGCGACCGCCACCGCCACGGTCACCGGCACCTACTACCTCAACAGCATCACGGCAACGGTGACAGGCAACAACATCGTTCCCGGAGCCGAAGGCAGACCCGCCAGCACAACTTGCATCATAGACTCATGGGACGCCCCTGTGACGGCAGCCGACGGCATTACCTATTATTTGCTGTTTACCGGGAAAAGACTGCCATACGAGTATGGCTTCGAGACCAACGACCTCACCGCAGAAGGATGGACGATGGTGGATTGCTATGACGATACAAGAATAGTTATTAATTCTACTAACAATTATTTTTATTTTAAGTGGGAGTCTAACTCCCATCCTCAATATCTGATATCACCGGAATTTAACGGTCTTTCAGGCATATTGGGAAGATTTATAGCGATGTCCAAGAAAGGTGAAGTATCTGGTACATTCCAGGTGGGCTACTCCACTACGACACCTGACATTGACGCTTTCACATGGGGTGAAACGAAAACCTCCAGCACACTAGAAGTTTGGGAATTGTATGAAGGAACCTTCCCCAAGGGAACGAAATACATCGCTGTCAAATGGGTTCACACCTTCAACTTGTGCTATTTACGGTTAGATGACTTCAGCTTCACGGCTTGCGACACTCCTTCTGCGACCCATCTCAACACAATTGATGTCACAGAATATACAGCCTCGCTGTCATGGGAGGCTCCGCCAGCACCAGACTATCCTATCACAGGCTATGCCTATCAATACAAGAAAGCCAGTGATGCGGAATGGTCAGCCGAAGTCACACTCCCTGCAACGACCACTTCTGCCACCTTCGATGGACTCTCTGCCAACACGGATTATCAGTTCCGCGTGAAAGCACTATATGGTACGCATGGTGAAAGCATATATCAGTCGATTCAATTTATCACCGCCATGGAGTTGCCCTACGAACTCGGTTTCGAAAACGGCATGGATCGCTGGAGTATGGTGGACTGCCCTTCGGATTATACCAAAATCAGCACGGAAGCTGCACGCGATGGCGAAAATGGCTTCATGTTCAGAAGCTGGATTACAGCGCCCCAATATCTCATCTCCCCCCGATTTGCCGGCACGTCGGAAATGACGGTATCGTTCTACTACAGGGACCGTAAGCCTGATTCAAGTTGTTGGGAGACCTTCCAAGTGGGTTACTCCACAACGACCAATGACCCCAGCGATTTCACTTGGAGTGATGACGTTGTCGCTACCAACATCCCATGGACATTGTATGAACACACCTTCCCTATTGGAACCCGATATATTGCTGTGGCATTCATACAGACTTACTCAAATGGTTTATACATAGATGATTTCAGCTTCGTGGAGTATTCTGCCTATGCAAAGCCAACCGGCCTTGCTGTGAGCGACCTGACTGACCAAAGTGTCAAACTCACGTGGACGGTTCCCGATGCGTCTGTCACAGGCTATACCTACCAGTACAAGAAGCTTACTGATGACGTTTGGTCAGCCGAAGCCACGGTGAACACTACTTCCGTTACTCTTGACGGCCTGGATGCCAACACGACCTACGATTTCCGGGTGAAAGCGCTTTATGCAGATGACAACGCCAGCAATTATGTGACTGTCAGATTCCTCACCGAGGGTATCGTGAATTCTCTACCTTACAATGAAGGTTTTGAAAACGACATGGGTGGCTGGCGCGCGTCTGGCAATCTATCGGAAATATACAGTCGGAACTCAGATTACATTCACGGTGGTAACAGCAGCTTTGAACTTGATCAAAACGAAACGCTGATATCCCCTCTGTTTGACGTCAGTACTTCCATGTTGGTCTCATTCTATTACAAGAACTTTAAAAACGACACCGGCAACTATCGTACCCGCTTCCAAGTGGGCTACTCCTTCAAGACCAAAGACCTCACCTCTTTTCTTTGGGGCGATATAGAGACCACCAAGGCAGAGTGGCAAAAACTCTCAATCTATTGTCCAGAGGGTACCAAGTATGTTGCCATCAAATGGATTGAAGGTTATTCGATATATTTGGATGACTTCACTTTCACCGTCGGTACTACTCCTCCTGTCCCCCATGACATCGCCGTTACCAATCTCACTGCCTATAGTGCAGACATCAGCTGGACGGGTGATGCCGAAATGTATGACGTGCGTTTTAGGCAGAAGCCTCTGCTTTTCGAGGACTTCGAGAATGGCCTCGACCAGTGGAAGGTCGTCAATCAGGGTGGCACCTCAGTTACAGACTGGCATATTGAACAAAGCGAAGGCTCAGACAACCACTATGCCATAGCAAGTAGTTATGATAATGAAACAAAAACATCATACACGGTTGACAACTGGCTCATCTCACCGCAGGTGACATTGGACGGAACCCTGTCGTTCGTGGCAACACAAAACCCAAACTTCCTTGTACACTATGAGGTGTGGGTCTCTACCATAACCGATGACACCAGTTCCTTTAAAGACAAGGTTTTCGAACGCAGCTACACCGATGGTAAGGAGTATGAGAAAGTATCCATTGACCTGAGTAGCTACAGCGGGAAGAAAGGTTACATAGCTATTCGCTTGAATGACTATGATCGGGATTACCTGGCCATCGATAACGTCAGCATCTCTAAGGGTGATTTGGAGTGGAAAACTGTGACTACGAGAAACTACGCAGCGTTTAGAGCGGAAGGGCTCCAGCCTTTTACCGACTATGAGTTCCAGGTGCGGTCAAGAGTATACAACTATCTCTTTGAATGGTCAGACGTGGTCACTTTCACCACCAATAACATTGCACCTTTATACGATGACAAAGACAACACAGAGCTTATCAACGTCATGGCAGACGCCATGGCAGCCTCTACAGACGGAACTTTCAATGTGATGCTGGTACACCGCACGCTCTACAGGGGCGGCACATGGAACACGCTGTGTCTGCCCTTCGGCGTGAGTGACCTCAGCGGCACGCCGCTCGACGGTGCCAAGGTGAAGACGTTAGGCAGCACTGACCTCAGCGACGACGGCACACTGACGCTGAACTTCACGGACGCTACGGGCATCGAGGCCGGTAAACCGTACCTCCTGAAGTGGGATTTGCCTACCCCCGACCTTATCATCCGCTCAGCTGCGGAGTGGGAGGCCTTCGCACAGAACGTGAACAACGGCACGGAATCCTACGAGGGCAAGCTCGTGCAGCTGGGCACCGACATCAGCATCTCGACGATGGCGGGCACGGCTGACCACCCGTTCTGCGGCACCTTCGACGGTGCTGGCTACACGCTCAACGTTAGCATCAATAACTCTGGCGCTGACTACGCCGCGCCGTTCCGCTACATCAGCGGTGCCACGATTCGCAACCTGAAGGTCACGGGCTCCGTGAATGGCGGACAGTATAGTGCCGGCATCGTGGGCGCTGCCCTTGGCGGCACAAACAGCATCCGTAACTGCTGGATGGCAGCATCGGTGACTGGCCAGGATCATGTCGGCGGCATCTTAGGCCACGGCACCACATCGGCCACCACCATCTCGAACTGCTACCTGACCGGCAGTCTTAATAGCTCCTACATCGGTGTCCTCTATGGCTGGGGTTCCGCCGGCGGCAAACAAGCCGTCGAGAACTGCTGGGCCAGAGGTGACTATCCCTCCTTCATCATTGGCGGTAGCATCAACCTGGTATTGACGGACGGCGGCACGGTCAGCGTCACCAACTGCTACCAGAATATTGGCGAATACGCGCAGGGAGACGAGGAAAAAGTCATTATCATTACAGGGGGAGGCAGCATCGACACCTACTATGCAACTTTCCTCGGCAGTCAGTGGCAGGTGGATGACAACGGAAGCCTGGCACTGAAACATGCCACCGAAGTGAGCATCACGAGTCCCGTCTTCAAGTATGTGCGTGTCAGCAACGCCCTTACTCCCGTCGAGACCGACCATGTGAACTTCATCGGCATCACATCGCCTGCCACGCTGGCCGCCGACGACAACAGCCGGCTCTACCTCGACACCGACAATGCACTCCACCATCCCGATGCCGACATGACCCTCAACGCCTGCCGCGGCTACTTCCAGCTCAGCAATCCCAACGCCACCATCAATGCCATCGTGCTCAACTTCGACAGCATACTGCCGGGCGACGTGAATGGCGACGGCAAGGTGACTCCTGCCGATGCCATCATGATTCTCTATCACTACTTCAACGTCGTGCAGAACGGCTTCAACGTAAAAGCCGCCGACCTGAACAATGACGGCCATGTGACGCCCGCCGACGCCATCGAAGCCCTGTACCTCTACTTCGGCTCCAGCAGCAAGGCCCGCGCCACCAGTCCTATGGTAAACAGCTCATGCGACCCGGAATGACAAAAATGAAGAATAAAGATTAAAGACTGTATAATGAATAATAAAAATGATATGAAGGCCAGACTGACAAGTTTTATATTTCTTATTTCTTATTTTATATTTAGCCCCGCAGGGGCGCTGGCCCAACTGCAGACGAATGCCGGCGTGCAGTATCTGCAGTGCATGCCCAAGGACATGTCGGGCGACTTCAACGACCTGTCGAACACCTATTTCCTGGCCGACTCGCTCGACTCTTTCAATTCGCAAGGGGGCGTAGGCACCCTTCAGTGGAAACGATACCGGCTGTCGCCCCGACAAGCATTCAACCTCAACGGCTACTGGCCGGTGCGTATGCAGATGCTCGACTTCCCCGATGCGGCGTATGACAACGACCCGTCACTAAGGGTCATGATAGAGTTCCTCACGCCAAGGACGGCGAGAATCAGGATGGAGACATCGCCAGCAGTGCCGAGAAACGAGGATTTGCAAGATGTGATGTTCTGCGAGGCATTCAAGAATAAATTGGGGACTATGCCGAACTTGGACGGAGGGATGAAGACCACTGCCGACGATGAGAAGATAGTCTATCAGACGAAGTATGGCAGCATCGAGATTCAGCGCTACCCCTTCCGGCTGGTGCTGAAGGACGCTCAGGGCAAGGTGCTCACACAGACGCGCCACATCATCGACAACGACTCCACGCAGGTGAAGCTACTGCCGTTCAACTTCATCAAGCGCGGCTCAGACAACTCGCGCAGCGTGAATCCTGTATTCCTGCTCTCGCCCGGCGAGCGTATCTATGGCTGCGGCGAGTCGTTCACCTCTTTGAACAAGGTTGGCCAGAAGGTGATGCTCAGCGTCACCGACCCGCAGGGACCTGAGACCGACGGCATGTACAAGCCTGTACCCTTCTATTTCTCCAACCGGGGATATGGCATCTTCATGCATACCTCGGCACCCGTCACCGCCGACTTCGGCGCCTCGTACATCGGTGCCCAGCGGCTCTTCATGGCCGATGAACAGATAGATTTGTTCGTGTTTTTTGGTTCTCCCAAAGAAATCCTCAATGAATACACCGACATTACGGGCAAATCGCCCATGCTGCCGCTGTGGAGCTTTGGCACGTGGATGAGCCGCATCACTTACTTCTCTCAGGAAGAAGGACTTGACATTGCCCGTCAACTGCGTGCCCACAAGATTCCTTCAGATGTCATCCACTTCGACACGGGCTGGTTCGGCACTGACTGGCAGTGCGACTACGAATTCGCCAAAGACCGCTTCCCCGACCCTGTAGGCATGCTGAAGCAGTTGGCCAACGACGGTTTTCATACTTGCCTGTGGCAGCTGCCCTACTTCACGCCGAAGAACCGTTTCTTCTCCGAGATTGTCAGAAACAATCTCCACATTAGAAATGCTGCGGGCGGCATGCCCGTGGAGGATGCCATCCTCGACTTCTCCAATCCTGAGACCGTCAGCTGGTACCAGTCGAAGATTGAGGGGCTAATGAAACAAGGGGTCTCGACCATCAAGTGCGACTTTGGCGAGGCAGCTCCCTACAACGGCTTTTACCATAGCGGCAAGGGCGGGCTCTATGAGCACAACCTCTATCCCCTGCGCTACAACAAGGCCCTTTGGGAAGTGGTAGAGAAGAATCATCCCGGCGAGGGCATCATCTGGGCACGCTCGGCATGGGCGGGCAGCCAGCGCTATGCCTTGCACTGGGGCGGCGATGCTGCCACCAATAATATCGGCATGCTGGGCGACCTGCGTGGCGGCCTGTCGTTCGGCCTGAGCGGCTTCTCCTTCTGGAGTCATGACATGGGAGGCTTCGTCACCGCCTCGCCCGAGGATATCTACCGCCGCTGGCTGCCATTCGGATTCCTGAGCAGCCACACCCGTGCCCACGGTGCACCGCCCACCGAGCCGTGGCTCATCAGCGAGAGCTTCACGAAGGCCTTCCGGCAAAGCGCGGAGATGAAATACCGGCTCATGCCCTATGTCTATGCCCAGGCCAAGGACTGCAGCGAGCGAGGCCTGCCCATGGTGAGGGCACTGCTGGTGGAGTTTCCCGAAGATCCCGGCGCATGGCTCGTGGAGGATGAGTACATGTTTGGCAGCCAGATGCTCGTCGCCCCTTTGCTGGAAAGCGGAACGGGACGTATGGTCTACCTCCCCTCCCAGGGAAAGTGGATTGACTACCAGACAGGCAAGGTCTACTCCCCCGGCTGGCAACACATAGAGGCTGGCCCCATCCCCTGCGTCATCCTCGTGCGCGACGGGAGCATCATACCCCATGCCCCTCTGGCCCAGCGCACCGACCAGATACAATGGGACAAGGTGGAGCTGAAGAAATACAAGGCTGAAGCCAAACGCTGCACCGGCCTGCTCTATAAGCCCGGTGACACCAAGCTGCAGAAGCTGGACTAACTATTCTTGATTATCCTGGCCGGCACGCCCGCAACGACACAATAGTCGGGCACGTCCTTCGTGACGACGGCTCCGGCGGCCACCACGGCATGGCGGCCAATGGTGACACCGGGCAGAATGACAGCATTGGCACCAATCCACACGTCGTCACCAATGACCACGGGCTTGGTGGATATGCCCTGCTCGTCGATGCGCCGGTGGGGGTCGGCGAAATTGTGGTTCAGGGCAGTGACGGTGATGCCTTGCGCCAGATTGACATGACTGCCTATACTGACAGGGCCGATGATGGTGTTGTGCAGCCCTATGCGGGTATAGTCACCGATGACGACATCGCCCACGGCATTGTTGACACACGAGAACGACTCCACCACACTGTGCCGCCCCAACGAGAAACGGCGATAGGGAGGAGTATCCATGCGCACGCTCCAGTAGATCTTTGAGCCGCGCCCCCTATGCTGGTAGAGAGGGGCCAACAGGCGCACATACCAGCGTGGACGTGCATCGCGCTGGTTCATCACCATATAGTCGAGCAGCCGCTTCAGGCGTGGACTCTCTTTCAACCGTGTTCTTACCACTTCCATTTTCTCTCGCATTAAAAAAATCCTAAAAGCCCCCTCCCTTCTTTTCCTTTAGGGATGGGCAATCTCCTCACCTTCGGGGAAATTCATCGGGGATTAGCTCCTCTTTCCATTGGCTGATGATATGGTCTACATCGAAGCGCCGGGCTACCTCCAAGGCCCTCTCAGATTTGGCCTTCCAGTCCAGCTGCGTGGCATCGACGAGGCGCCGTGCCAGCTGCTCCACATTTCCATTCTCAAAATAGAGGCCATAGTCGCCCATAATTTCCAGACTCGTGGGCAGATTGCTAGACACCACCGGCAGGCCGTGGGCCATCGCCTCGACCAGCACCAGGCCGAACCCCTCCCAGCGCGAGCTGAGCACATAGACCTGTGCCTGGGTGTAGTAGTCCTGAATATGGTTGGTGAAGGGGTGGAGCATGATGCGCTGCTCCAGCCCATAGTCGGCAATCTTCTGACGGTAGAGCGGTTCTTCCGGACCTTCGCCCACGATGTGGAGCGTCCATTCCTTGTCTTGCCGGGCAAAGAGGCGGAAGGCATCGATGAGCAAATCGAAGCCCTTATGACGGTGGGAGAAACGCCCAACGGCCAGGAACTGCCTGGACGTTCCCCGCGACGGTGCACCAGGCTGCAGCGTCAGCGGGTTGTAGATGACCGTGGGCCATTGACCGTTGTCTGTTGAACAATGACCAATGGCCGCTTGATAGCAGCGGGCATCAAAGCGGGAGAGCACAACGGTGCTGTCGAGCTTTTGGAACTGACAGAGGTAGTGGTGCTTCAGCCGGGGGCCTATATATAAAGATGTGGGGCCGAAGAGCGCCTCAAACGAGTTGTGGACCCAGCCGATGCAGCGCGCCCCTCGAAGACGAGGTTTCATGGTGGCCAGACGGGCAGCCAGCGGGGCATGCACACCGACGATGGCATCGTAGTGACCGTCATTAAGCTCCTGTTCCAGCGCCCTTCTTCGCGGGGCGGGAAAGGAGCTGCGAGCATAGAGGTCGGAAGCCCATCGCCAGCGGGGCTGTAGCAGCTTGTAGCAGGCGCTATATGCCTTGCACAGTTTCTCGTGCAACCAGCCTACCGACGGAAAGCTGACAAAGCGATAGGCTATAGGCCAGCCGTCGAGACCATAGAGCGACGTATCCTTCGACGCTGGCGGGTCGAAGGTGACAATGGTCACGTCGCAGTCATTTGACAGTTCCTTAGCCACAACCGCCGTAACCCGCTGCACTCCGCCCACGGAGAAGATGGAGTCCGTCAGGAAACAGATTTTTTTCTTCACAGCTGCAAAAATACGGATAATTCTTGATTATTCCAAATTTTCTTCGTACTTTTGCAAAGAATAACAAGAGAAAAGGAAAAACGGAAATTGAAAATACTATTCCTGACCTATCACGGCTTTGACCCGGCCAGCGGCATCAGCAAGAAGATGCTGGCACAAATCAAGGGCCTGCGGGAGAACGGCCACGAGGTGCATGTATGCAGCTACGACCGCAATGCCAAGGGTCATCTCTGCCGTTTCGTCGACGACAGAGCCATACAGGACTATGGCACGGGGGTGAGAGCGGCACTGCGTCAGCGAGCGGGCTATGGCTGCATCTACGACTATTGCGTCAAGGCCGGCATCGAGCTGGTCTACGCCCGCAGCTATATGAACGCCACGCCGCCGCTGGTCAGCTTTTTCCGCCGATTGAAGAAAGCTGGGGTGAGAAGCGTGATGGAGATTCCCACCTACCCCTACGATCAGGAGTTCGACGGCTACGACTGGAACCAGCGCATGCGCCTGCGCGTGGACAAGCTGTTCCGCAGACAGCTGGCGGCGCAGATGGAAGCCATCGTCACCTTTTCGGACGAGGAGCAGATTTTCGGCCAGCGCACCATCCGCATCAGCAACGGCGTGGACTTGGACGCCATCCCCTTGCTCACGACTCGTCACGACACGTCGCAGCAGATACACATCATCGCCGTGGCCGAGGTGCACTCCTGGCACGGCTTCGACCGTTTCATCCACGGGCTGGGCGAATACTACCGCAAGCACGAGGGGCAGCCCCGCCGCGACGTGTTCTTCCACATCGTGGGGAAGGTATGGCCTGCCGAGATGGAGGGTTCGGACGTGGCTCCGGGCTATGCTCCCTACATCCGTGAATACGGCATCGAAAGGTATGTGAAGTTCCACGACAAGCTATTCGGCGAAGCCCTCGACGAGGTTTTCAACCACTGCTCGTTTGCAGTGGGCAGTTTGGCACGGCACCGCAGCGGCATCACGGTCATCAAGACGCTGAAGAACCGCGAGTACGCCTGCCGGGGCATCCCCTTCATCTATTCCGAACAGGACTCCGACTTCGACCATCAGCCCTATATCCTAAAGGCCCCGGCCGACGAATCGCCCATCGACATCGATGCCGTCCTGCATTTCATTGACCATTTCAACATCTCCCCACAAGACATCCGCCGCACAGTGGAACACCTGTCGTGGAAGAACCAGATGAAAAAGGTGGTGGAGGAGTTAGGAAACAGGAGTTAGGAGATATGGGAAAGAAAATAGTATATTTAGTGGGTGACCTGTCCTATCCGAACGGGATGAGCCAAGTACTGAGCCAGAAGGTGAACTACCTGGCACGTCACACAGACTACGACCTGAACATCATCCTTACGGAAAAAGCCAGTCTGCCTTGGTTCTACGAGATGGACCAGCGGGTGAAGCATGTTAATTTCGACCTAAACTTCGATGACCTCTACCGCGTGCCGATGCTGAAGCGCCTGTGGGTCTTTGCACAGCGGCAGCGGCGCTACAAGAAGCTGTTCACCGAATACCTCATGCGCGAACGCCCCGACATCGTTGTGTCGGTGGTGAGAAGAGAAATAGACTTCATCAACGACATCGCCGATGGTAGCCGTAAAGTAGGCGAGCTGCACTTCAACCGCTCCAGCTACCGTCAGTTCAGGAAACGGTGGCTGCCAGACTGCATCAACCGCGCCGTCACCAGCCGATGGCAAGGAAAGCTGGTCAAAGAACTGCAACGCCTCGATCGCTTTGTGGTGCTGACGCAGGAGGACTATCTCTGCTGGGCACCCGACATCAAGAACTTGCAGGTCATCCCCAACGCCATATCCTGTTATCCCGACAAGCAGTCGCCCTGCACAGCAAAACAAGTCATCGCAGTAGGTCGCTACACCAGGGCGAAAGGGTTCGACATGCTCATTAAGGCCTGGGACATCGTACACCGCCAGCATCCCGACTGGCAGCTGCACATCTACGGGCCGGGCGAACGCGAAACCTACCAGCAACAGGCTGAGGCATTCGACTTAGGCGGTACGCTGCATTGCAATGGGCCTGTCAAGAATGTCTATGCCAAATACCTGGAAAGCTCCATCTTCGTGCTCAGTTCCCGCCACGAAGGGTTTGGCCTTGTACTGGCCGAGGCTATGGCAACGGGCGTGCCATGCGTCGCGTTCGACTGTCCCTGCGGCCCGCGCGACATCATCCGCGATGGCGAGGACGGCCTGCTGGTGGAACCGAGGAATATCGAGGCGCTGGCTAAAGGAATCTGCTACTTGATAGAGCACGACAACATACGCCGACAGTATGGTGCCGCTGCCCGGAAGAATGCCGCCCGCTTCCGCGAGGACGACATCATGAAGAAATGGATAGCACTATTCGAAAGCCTTTAATTATTGACCATGAGAATAGTATATGTGATTGACTCGCTGGCCAGCAAGGGCGGTGCCGAACGCATCCTGACCGACAAGATGAACTATATGACCGCCCATTACGGCTATGAGGTTTATGTCATCACCTGCTATCAGGACATCAGCCGCATGCCCAACGCCTACCAGCTGTCAGAACAGGTAAATCAGATTAACATCTCCATACCCTACCATTCTCAGTACAGATATCACTACCCACGGCGACTTTGGGTGAAATGGAGGCTCTTCCGCCAGCTGTGCAAAGAACTCGAGACTACCGTCCGCCGCATAAACCCCGACGTGCTGGTCGGGCTGGGCTATTTCAACGCTGACCTGGTGAGCGGACTCCGCTGCCATGCACAAAAGGTCATCGAGAGCCACGAAGCACGTATCTTCACCATGAGCAACCAAGGACTTAGCCGTTCCCTGCCCTCCCGTCTGTTCATGCACTGGTACAAGGGTCGCTATTTCCGCCATGTGGAGCGGCAGGCCGACGTGGTAGTGGTGCTCACCACTGGCGATGCCCGTGAGTGGCAAAAGGCAAAGCGCGTGGAGGTGATTCCCAACTTCACAGTGATGCCCGTCCGGCAAAAGAGTACCTGCGACAGCAAACGTGTTATCGCCGTTGGCCGACTTGAATGGCAGAAAGGCTTCGACCGCCTGATAGAAGTCTGGACTCTTGTGGCCCGTAAGCATCCTGACTGGCAGCTTGACATCTTCGGCTCGGGAACGATGGAGGCTCAGATTCAAACACTTATTGCAAAAGCAGGATTGCAGAACGTGGCCATCCATCCTTTCACCCCGCACATCAGCGAGGAATATTCCCGGAGTTCCATCTTCGCGCTGAGTTCCCGTTTCGAGGGTTTCGGTCTGGTGCTTCTCGAAGCCATGCAGGCAGGACTACCCTGTGTGGTCTTCGACTGTCCCTTCGGCCCTTCAGATGTGGTGACCGACGGAACAACCGGCTTTGTCGTCGCCGACGGCGACGTGCAGACCTTCGCCAACCGGCTCTGCACACTTATTGAAAACGAAACGATACGTAAGAACTTCTCTGCCGCAGCCATTGAACGCGTCAGACACTACGATGCCGACCAGGTGATGATGCAGTGGAAGCAGCTCTTCGAGGAGCTAGTCAACTCTCGGTACAATCATCAGTCAATCTGATTACCCATATACAGCTCGTAGTATTGTCCTTTCTGGGCAAGCAGCTCTTCGTGGGTGCCATGCTCGGCTATGCGTCCGTGGTCGAGGACGATGATTTGGTGAGCGTTGCGCACGGTGCTGAGCCGATGGGCGATGACGAAGGTGGTGCGCCCCTGCATGATGGCATCCATGCCACGCTGCACCAGCTGTTCTGTGCGAGTGTCGATAGAGCTGGTGGCCTCGTCGAGGATGAGCACCGGCGGGTTGGCCACGGCAGCACGGGCAATGGCCAGCAGCTGCCGCTCGCCTTGCGAGAGGTTGCCTCCGTCGCCTTGCAGCATAGTCTGGTAGCCATTGGCCAAACGACGTATAAAATCATGGGCACCAACTAGTTGTGCCGCTTTGATGCAGTCTTCATCCGAGGCTTCCAGGCATCCATAGCGGATGTTGTCGAGCACCGTACCCGTGAACAGGTGCGTCTCCTGCAGCACGATAGTCATGCTGCGGCGCAAGGCGTTTTTCTGAATGTCGGTGATGGGGATACCATCATAGATGATGCTGCCCTTCTGGATGTCGTAGAAGCGGTTGATGAGGTTGATGATGGTGGTCTTTCCTGCACCCGTACCGCCCACAAAAGCAATCTTCTGGCCGGGCTGGGTGTTGATATTGATGTCGAAGAGCACCTGTTTCTCAGGCACGTAGCCGAAGTCCACTTGCTTGAAATCCACATCACCCTGAACAGGCCGGGAGTTGAGGGCTGAAGAGTGAGAATGGAGAACTTCTGCCTCCGTCTTAGGACCAACCCATTGTCCGTTTTCCATGCTCCAGACGCCATTGTCCACCTCCGGCTCGGCATCGCCAAGGGCGAAGACGCGCTCGGCACCCACCGAGGCATTGAGCACAGAGTTGATTTGCTGCGACACATGGCTGATGGGCTGTGTGAAGCTTTTGTTCAGCTGAAGGAAGGCGACAATCGTTCCCAACGTAATGGAGAATGGAGAATGGAGGACGGAGGACGGGGAAATAGCCAGTGCGGCACCCACGACGGCCAGCAGCACATAGCCCATGTTACCCAGGTTGCCGTTCACGGGCATCACCACGTTGGCTATCTTGTTGGCGTTGTAGGCCGAAGCGCGCAGCCGCTCGTTGATGGTTTCAAACTCCCCGATGGCCTGCTGCTCGTGGCAGAACACCTTCACGACCTTCTGCCCAGTCATCATCTCCTCGATGAATCCGTTCACGCCGGCCAGACTCTCCTGCTGCGTGCGGAAGTAGCCACGCGACCACTTGCCCAGCTTCGTCGTTGTCACCATCATCACTACGGCAATGAAAATGCTCACCAGCGTCAGGGGGATGGAGAGAACCACCATCGACGTGAACGTAGCCACAATGGTGATAATGCTGGAGAAGACCTGGGCCATCGCCGTTGAAATCATCTGACGCAGCGAGTCGACATCGTTGGTATATACCGACATCAGCTCACCATGCGAATGAGTGTCGAAATAGCTGATGGGCAACCGCTCCATACGCTCGAAAATCTGTTTGCGCAGTCGCAGCATCGTGCCTTGCGACACATTGATCATCAGGCGGTTGTAGGCATAAGAGGCGATGACACCCAACAGCAGGATTAGACCCAGGCGGAAGAGCGCTTGCAGCAGTGAGCTATACTCGGGATTGGCCATCTGCGTCAGCGGCGTGATGTAGTCGTCGATGAGTGTCCGGGTGAAGAGCGTGGAGAAGAGCGACGTGATGCTGCTCACCACGATGCACGCCAGCACCGTGACGATGCTGAACTTATAATGCCTCAACACAAAGCCGAACAGGCGCAGCATGACTTGCTTCTGCTGCTTCGACACAGACTGGAAACCTGCCTGTCCGTGCGGGCCACGTGGGCCACGGTCGAATGATGGTTGTCTCATGCGTCACCTCCTTTCTTGTCAAAATCGCCGCGATCGGCCGTCTGTATGTCGTAAATCTCGCGGTACAGCGCATTCGTGGCCAAGAGCCGCTCATGGGTGTCGAAGCCCGTCACCACGCCGTTGTCCATCACGAGTATGCGGTCGCAGTGTTCCACACTGCTGATACGCTGGGCAATGATGAGCTTCGTCATCTCAGGCAGCTGTTTGCGGAAAGCCTGCTGGATGAGTGCATCGGTGCGTGTGTCGCAGGCCGACGTGGAGTCGTCGAGCACCAGGATGAGGGGCCGCTTCAGCAGAGCGCGGGCTATGCACAGGCGCTGCTTCTGGCCGCCGCTGACATTCGTGCCGCCCTGTTCTATCTTCGTGTCATAGCCCTGGGGCATCTCCATGATGAAGTCGTCGGCCTGGGCCATACGGCAAGCCTCCCGGCATTCCTCGATGGTGGCGTCGGATTTGCCCCAGCGCAAGTTAGCAAGCACCGAGCCACTGAACAGCGTGTTCTTCTGCAGCACCACGCTGACGGCATTGCGCAGTGCCGTCAGGTCGTAGTCTCTGACATTGCGCCCGCCCACCAGTACTTCGCCCTTCGAAGTGTCGTAGAGCCTGCTGATGAGGTTTACCAGCGTCGACTTGCCCGAGCCTGTACCGCCGATGACGCCGATGGTCTCGCCACTTTCTATGCGGAAGCTGACGTTGAAGAGGGCAGAACGCTTGTGGGCCTCACCGCTCTTCGCCCTTTCTTCACTGTCATAGTCGAAGCGCACCTCCCGGAACTCTATGCTGCCGTCGGCGACCTCTTCTACAGGGTTCTCCGGGGTTGAGATGCTGGGCCGCAGCTCTATCACCTCGCTGACACGCTTGGCGGAGGCGGCACTTTGCGTCAGCATGACAAATATCATTGAGAGCATCATCAGCGCCTGAAGGATGGACATGACGTAGGTGAACAGCGACGTCAGCTCGCCCGTTGTCAGCGTGCCACTCACGATGAACTGGGCACCCCACCACGAGAGGGCAATGATACAGCCATAGACTACGATGTTCATCACAGGGTGGTTCAGCGCCATCAGGCTTTCGGCCTTCGTGTAGAGGCGGTACAGACCGTCGGCAGCCTTGGCAAACTTACGGTTCTCATAGTCCTCACGCACAAATGCCTTCACCACGCGGATGCCCGTCACATTCTCCTGCACACTCTGGTTCAGCTCATCGTACTTCACATACACCTGCTGGAACAGCCGGGCCACACGGGAAATGATGAAGTAGAGGCTGAAGCCCAGCACCAACATCGCAATGATGAAGATGAGCGACAGCCGAGGGTCGATGACCAGACACATCACGATGCTAAGCAGCAGGCGGAAGGGAGCACGGACGGTGACACGAAGAATCTGCTGGAACGCGTTCTGCAGCGAGTTCACATCGGTAGTCATGCGCGTGACCAGGCCACTGGTGCTGAACTTGTCGATGTCCTGGAACGAGAACGTCTGGATGTTACGGTACATGGCCCGCCGCAGGTTCGACGCAAAGCCCGTCGAGGCGTAGGCTGACACACGTCCTGCCAGGATGCCAAAGAGCAGCGACAGCAGGGCCATACCCACCATTAGCAACCCATATCGGTAAACAGCCTGCATGTCGCCGGCCATGATGCCCCGGTCGATGAGCATGGCTGTGACGTAAGGTATCAGCACGTCCATCACCACCTCCAGCGCCGTCAGCAAGGGAGTAGCCAGCGATGCCCGCCAATACTCGCCTATCTGATTGTACAAAGTTCGCAGCATGTCTTCGCAGTTTTTGTTTCGAAAGTTTGCCACAAAGGTACAAAAGAGTTAGGAGTTATGCGTGAAGCTGGGGAGTTATTTCCTCACCTTTAGTTTTTTTTAACTTGCAGAGTTGTAGATGGTACTAATTACTTTTGTATCTTTGCATCGAACTAGAGAACTAAATTTTGAACAAATGAAAAGACGCATATTTGTACTTAGCTTTTTGCTGACGCTGATGTGCTTGAGCATAGGAGCACAGGAACGAATGACCGTGAGCGGCACCGTAGTGAGCGGGGCTACGGGCCAGGTGGTCAAGGGTGCGAACGTCAGCGGCGGTGGTCAGACAGTGGTGACCAACGACGACGGATTCTTCCTGCTGAAATCGGACAACACGCTGACAAGCATCATCGTGTCGCACGTGGGTTATCGCTCTCAGAACGTGAAGGTGGACGGCAGAGGGAACACGGTCGACGGACTGCGCATACGCCTACAGCCCACCACCGTACAGCTGCAGGAAGTGCTGGTACAGGCCTACAGCGACCCGCGTGAACTGGTGGACGCTGCCATCAGGAAGATTCCGAAGAACTACAGCCGGCAGCCCGAGCTGTACCATTGCTTCTACCGGGAGACGGCTATGAAGCGGCAGCACTACATCATGGTGGCCGAAGGCGTTGTCGACATGTACAAGACTGGCTATGGGCACGGCAGCGGGCGAGACCGCGTGGCCATACGCAAGGGACGCCGCCTGCTCAGCCCGAATCAGCGTGACACGCTGAGCGTGAAGGTGACCGGCGGGCCGGTGACTCCCGTACAGCTGGACGTAGTGAAGAACCTTGACCTCCTGCTGAATGAGGAAGAGCTGAGAAAATATGCCATGAAGATGGAGCAGCCCACCACCATCGGCGACCGCCTCCAGTATGTGGTGAGCATCAGCCCGCAAGTTGTGGAAGAATACGCCCTCTACTACGGTCTGCTGTACATCGACCAGGAGACGCTGGCCTTTACCCGTGTAGAGCTGAACCTCGACGTGAGCGACCGTGACAAGGCAACCCGGATGATGCTGGTGCGCAAGCCAGCTGGCGTGCGCTTCCGCCCGAAGGAGCTGTCGCTGCTGGTGGACTATCATCAGGAGGGTGACTTGACACGCATCAGCTATGTGCGCACTACCTTCCGCTTCAACTGCGACTGGCGCCGCCGGCTCTTCGCCACAGCCTTTACGGCCTGCTGCGAAATGGTAGTCACCAGCCGCCACGACGGTGACACGGTGGAGCCTATTCGCGGACGTGAGTCGTTCGACCAGCGCGACGCCTTCTTCGACAAGGTGGACTATTTCCGCGACCCCACCTTCTGGCAGGACTACAACATTATAGAGCCCACCGAGTCGCTTGACCGGGCCATCGACCGCCTGCTGAAGAAAAGCAAGTGAGTACTTTTAATTTCCACAATTAGCGAATAACGGAAGAGTGCTCAGAGCGTTCCCTACAGGGCTGACTTTTTCTCTCTGCGTTCATTTCCCCACCGCACAGCACAAAAAACACCCCCGGCGCTTCACAGCGGCGAGGGCAAAAAAACTATGAAAAGTTATTACTGTAAATAAGTGTATGTATATATATTAGTCAGTAGTTGTTTTTCACTTCACGGCGCTCACCTCGGCAGGTTGAAGGCACAGGTCATCTCCTGCATCTGGGCATCGCTCATGCCTTCCGGCTCGAAGCCCATGCTGCGTGAGGCAATATATATTTTTGCACTCTTTGAGAGGACGTCTATCTGGTCGAAGGCGTCCATCACGTCCTTGCCCTTGGCAAAGACACCATGCTTCTCCCACATCACCACGTCATACTCCTCCAACTCTTTCAGGGTGGCCTCGGCCAGCTCGTTCGAGCCAGGCAGCGTATAGGGCACTATACCCAGCCCCAGCGGGCAGAAAGCCTTCGTCTCAGGAATCATCGACCAGAGGATACGCGTCAGCACGTCCTTGCCCAGGAACTCTCGCTTGTGGCTCATGGCCACCAGCTCTATGGGATGGGTATGTACAGTGGCCTTATAGCCGCTGCCTGTCTCTATCTGGCGTGCATGCACAATGAGATGGCTGGGCAGCTCGCTGGTGGGCATGACAGGCTCGTCGGCAATGATGACGTATGATGCGCAGTCGTCGAGGATGCGAATCACAGAACCATTCTGCATGGGCTGACGAGCCAAGTCGCGCATGCGCTTGCCCGTTCCCTTGCAGTAGAAGTAGCAGCCTTTCAGGGCTGGCAGCGTGATGCCGATAGACTTCACATCGCTGATGGCGGGCAGGCTTCGCATCTTGTCGTCAGCAAACTCGCTGATGTTCACCGTGATGTTTCCGCCGTTGCGCTCTGCCCAACCATTCTGCCAAAGATAGCCAGCCACTTCGGCTGTCCTCTCTATCTCGGCCTTCAATGCCTGTCGCCCCTCTAGAATACTGCTCTTCATATTTGGTTTTCTTAATCAGTTGCAAAAGTAAGAAATAATCCCCTACCCTACCCTTGCTTTTTGATATTTATCCCCTAATATTTGATTTATATCAATAAAAATTAGGTCTTTCGCGCGTGCGCGCAATACGCATAAAAGATGAGCTGCTCGAACTACATTGGCACTAAACGGACAGGTCGACTTTAGTTACAGCCAAGAAAGCCAGGCATCAAAAATAGCGCGAGCAGCACCAAAAATGCCACCCGCGCTTATAACAATAAAGGGAATCAAATCTTTTATCTAAAGACCTCTCTCTTACTGCCTCCTGCTCCCAGTATTAGATAGAATGCACGCTGACCTCGCGGTTGATCTTGACAATCATGCCCTGCAGGGCCTTGCCCGGGCCGCACTCGGTGAAGTCGTCGGCACCGTCGGCAATCATGTTCTGCACGCATTGTGTCCAGCGCACGCTGCTGGTGAGCTGCGCAATGAGGTTAGCTTTGATCTCGGCGGCGTCGGTATGCGGCTTGCCGTCCACGTTCTGGTAGACAGGACATTTAGGCATCTTGAACTCCGTGGCCTCGATGGCGGCCTGCAGCTCGTCCTTGGCGGGCTGCATAAGCGGCGAATGGAAAGCTCCGCCCACCTTCAGGGGCAGCGCACGCTTGGCGCCGGCAGCCTTCAGCTGCTCGCAAGCCTCGTTGATGGCCTCAATGTCGCCCGAGATGACCAGCTGTCCGGGGTTGTTGTAGTTGGCACAGACCACCACATGTCCCTCGCGGTTGATAGCGGCGCAGATTTCCTCAACTTTCTCATCGGGCAGGCCAATGATGGCGGCCATCGTCGAGGGCTGTGCCTCGCAGGCCTTCTGCATAGCCATCGCACGGGCATAGACCAACTTCAGGCCATCCTCAAAGCTGAGTGCGCCGGCAGCCACCAGGGCTGAGAACTCGCCCAGCGAGTGGCCGGCGGTCATCTGCGGCTGGAAGTCATCGCCCATGCAGATGGCAGAAATGACGGAGTGGAGGAAGACTGCGGGCTGGGTGACCTTGGTCTGCTTCAGGTCGTCGTCGGTGCCGTCAAACATGATGTCGGTGATTCTGTAGCCCAGAATCTCGTTGGCTTGCTCAAATAACTGTCTGGCTGTCTCGTTGTTCTCGTAGAGGTCTTTGCCCATGCCTACGAACTGTGCTCCCTGTCCGGGAAAAACAAATGCTTTCATTACTCTTTCTTTCTAGTGGATTTTACAATTTTGTTGCAAAGGTACAAAAAAAACTCTATTCCCGATTCTCAATATTCATTTTTTTTTGTACCTTTGCAAACGAAATAACTTAAGTCAATAATGGACAAGCACAACTTTGTAACTATTGCCGACCTCACGAAGGAGAAGATTCTCTACATGATTGAGCTGGCAGAACAGTTTGAAAAGCACCCGAACAGGGAGCTGCTGAAGGGAAAGGTGGTGGCCACGCTCTTCTTCGAGCCGTCCACCCGCACAAGGCTCTCTTTCGAGACCGCCGCCAACCGCCTCGGCGCCCGTGTCATCGGTTTCGCCGACCCCAAAATCACCAGCGGCACGAAGGGCGAGACGCTGAAGGACACCATTCTCATGGTATCGAACTATGCCGACGTCATCGTGATGCGCCACTACATCGAGGGCGCTGCCGTCTATGCCTCGGAGGTGGCCCCCGTTCCCATTGTCAACGCCGGCGACGGTGCCCACCAGCACCCCTCGCAGTGTATGCTCGACCTCTACAGCATCTACAAGACGCAGGGCACGCTCGACAACCTTAATATATATATGGTGGGCGACCTGAAGTACGGCCGCACCGTCCACTCCCTGCTGATGGCTATGCGCCACTTCAACCCTACGTTCCACTTCGTGGCCCCCAAGGAGCTGGCTATGCCCCAGGAATACAAGCTCTACTGCAAGGAGCACGGCATACGTTTCCAGGAGCATACTGCATTCAACGAGAAGATCATCGCCGACGCCGACATTCTCTATATGACACGTGTGCAGAAGGAACGTTTCTCCGACCTGATGGAGTATGAGCGCGTGAAGAACGTCTACGTGCTGAACAACGACATGCTGAAGAGCGCAAAGCCCAACATGAAGATACTCCATCCCCTACCCCGCGTAAACGAGATTGCCTACGAGGTGGACGACAACCCGCACGCCTACTACATCCAGCAGGCCGGCAACGGACTCTTCGCCCGTGAGGCCATCTTCTGTGACGTGCTCGGCATCAGCCTCGACGAAGTTAAAAACGACAAGACTATCATCCCATGAACAAGAAAGAACGCCTGGTTGCCGCCATTGAGCACGGCACCGTCATCGACCACATACCCGCTGAGAAGACCTACCAAGTGGCCAGCCTGCTGGGACTCTTCGACCTGAAGACCCCTGTCACCATCGGCATCAACTACCCCTCGCAGAAGGTGGGCAGCAAGGGCATTATCAAAGTGTCGGACAAGTTCTTCACCGACGACGAGATCTCACGCCTCTCGGTGGTTGCCCCGAACGTCATCCTCAGCATCATCCGCGACTACGAGGTGGTGGAGAAGAAGGCTGTGGTGACGCCCGACGAGATTCGCGGCATCGTGAAGTGCAACAACCCCAAGTGCATCACCAACAACGAGCCGATGGCCACCCACTTCCATGTGTCCGACGGCATACTGACCTGTCACTACTGCGAGAAAGAGCAGGACATCAACAAGGTGGAGCTATGTTAAAGAGAAAAAGGTAAAAGAGCGAAAAGGCGAGAAAGAAAAGGAAAAACGGGAGGAAAAAGCAGTAAAGCGAAAAAAAAGACGGAAAAATTTGGCGGTTTCAGATTTATTCCATACCTTTGCACGCGATAATCTTATTAATAACTCACAAACAAAACATTTATTGCCTATAGGAGAGAAATTTACTTCATAACAAAACAAAACAGATATGAAGAAATTTGAAGGGGTGACCGACGAAGCGTTGGCCCTGCTCTATGTGAAAGGCAATAATTCTGCTTTCGATGAACTTTTGGCTCGCACGCAAAGCAAGTTGTTCACCTACATCATGTTCGTTGTCCACGACCACGACATTGCAGACGACATCTTCCAGGAGACCTTTGTGAAGGTCATCACCAAGCTCCAGCACGGACAATACACCGACTCGGGAAAGTTCATGTTCTGGATTACACGCATAGCCCATAACTGCATCATGGACTGGTACCGCCAGCAGCAGAGCCAGCACATCGTGGAGCCAAACGAAGACAACGACCTGCAGAACCTGAGCGGCGCATCTGTGCTCGACTCCTACCGCGAGTCGGAACTGGTGAACGAGCAGGTGCTCATCGACGTGAAGCGGATGATGGACGCCCTGCCCGCCCCACAGCGCGAGGTGGTCTACATGCGCTACTACCAGCAGCTGTCGTTCAAGGAAATTGCCATGTTGACCGGCGTCAGCATCAACACCTCGCTGGGACGCATGCGCTACGCCCTGCTCAACATGCGCCGCATGGCCAAGGAGCACAACATCGAGCTGGCACTGAACTAAAAGATACAAGAAACCCCTCCTAGCCTCTCCGAAGGGAAGCCCCCTCAGGGGGATTGAGGAGGGTAAACAAATAAAAAAACGAATACTATGAACCTTTCAGAGAAAGACTTGCAGCAGATTGCCCAACGCGGCATCGCCAAGGAGCAGGTAGAGAACCAGCTCCACCAGTTTGAAACCGGCTTCCCCTTCCTCCGTCTGGAAGCAGCTGCTGCCGTGGGCAACGGCATCGTGGCCCCTACAGCCGACGAGCGGAAGCAATACGTTGACCGGTGGGAACAATACAAGGCCGAGGGTCACCGCGTGGTGAAATTCGTGCCTGCCAGCGGAGCCGCCAGCCGCATGTTCAAGAACATGTTCGCCTTCATGGAAGCCGACTACGACGTGCCCACCACCGATTTCGAGAAGAAGTATTTCGCCGAAATCGAGAAGTTCGCCTTCTACGACGCACTCGACGCCGCCTGCCAGAAGAACCTGGGCAAGGGCATCAAGGCGCTGATGGCCGAGGGCTGCTACAAGGCTGTGGCCGCTCAGATGCTGAAGCCCGAAGGCCTGAACTACGGACAGCTGCCCAAGGGCATGCTCCTCTTCCACAGATACGACAACGACGCACGCACGCCGATGGAGGAGCACCTCGTGGAGGGCGCACTCTATGCCGCCAGCAACGGCGAGGCACACGTGCACTTCACCGTAAGTCACGAACACATGGACTTCTTCCGCCAGAAGGTGGCCGAGAAAGCCGACGGCTTCGCACAGAAATACGGCATCAAGTACGACATCACCTTCTCCGAGCAGAAACCCTCCACCGACACCATTGCCGCCAATCCCGACAACACGCCCTTCCGCGAGGCCGACGGCAGTCTGCTCTTCCGTCCGGGTGGTCACGGCGCGCTCATCGAGAACCTGAACGAGATTGAGGCCGACGTCATCTTCATCAAGAACATCGACAATGTGGTGCCCGACCGGCTGAAGCCCGAAACCGTGGAGTGGAAGCAGGTCATCGCCGGCGTGCTGGTCGGTCTGCAGCAGAAGGCTTTCCACTACCTGAACATCCTCGACGGCACCCCCACAGAGGCACAGCTCGCCGAGATTGCCCAGTTCGTGGAGAAAGAGCTCTGCTGCCAGCCCAAGGACAACAAGGTCGATGCCGACTACCTGCGCCGCAAGCTCAACCGCCCCATGCGTGTATGCGGCGTGGTGAAAAACGTGGGCGAGCCGGGCGGCGGACCGTTCCTCACCTACAACCAGGACGGCACCGTGAGCCTGCAGATACTGGAGAGCTCGCAGATTGACACCAACAACGAGGAGTACATGAAGATGTTCACCCAGGGCACCCACTTCAACCCCGTCGACCTGGTGTGCGCCGTGAAGGACTACAAGGGCCAGCCGTTCAACCTGCCCGACTTTGTAGACAAGAGCACAGGCTTCATCTCCTCTAAGTCGAAGAGCGGCAAGGAGCTGAAAGCACTCGAGCTGCCCGGCCTGTGGAACGGAGCCATGAGCGACTGGTCGACGGTCTTCGTCGAAGTGCCCCTCGGCACGTTCAACCCCGTGAAGACGGTCAACGA
>JAEEGL010149117.1_pt1 | contig 29936 bp, 27 predicted proteins | sample 9134231 | NCBI WGS metagenome assembly JAEEGL01 (sample SAMN16246548, study PRJNA631951) | gut metagenome | biome: gut microbiome; feature: rumen; material: fiber-attached | host: Bos | place: Iran: Karaj | collected 2018-10 | reverse complement strand
GCAAGTTCAGCTTCTGTGAACTGACCATAAGTAGTAGGAACAGCCACAATAGGCGTGTGGTTATCTACCTCGCGGAAACGCTGGCAGAACTCCTTGATATCCTGACCATCCTTGTTCTTACTGTGAATCATAATACCATCCGCACCGGCTGCAACGTATGCATGACAACGCTCAAGAGCATCCTCAACGGGCTTACCTGCAATCAGAGACTCACAACGGGCAATAATCATAAAGTCACGGGTAACCTGTGCTTCCTTACCTGCCTGTATCTTAGAGCAGAAGCCTTCAATCGAATCTTGCGTCTGGACAGCATCAGTTCCAAAGAGGCTATTCTGCTTCAAACCAACCTTATCCTCAATGATAACTGCAGAAACGCCAAGACGCTCAAGTGTACGGACAGTGAACACAAAGTGCTCTGTCTTACCGCCTGTGTCACCATCATAAATAACAGGTTTGGTGGTCACTTCCAGAGAGTCATTCAGGTCGTGCAAACGTGTGGTCAAGTCAACAGCCTCTATATCAGGCTTACCCTTACTGGTAGAGTCAGTAAGTGATGATGCCCACATACCATCATACTCACGTATTTCGTTACCCACTTCAACTTTAGTGTGCTCAATGATAAGGCCGGTGAGACCGCAATGGCTCTCCATAATGCGGACAATAGGTTTGGCTGAAATGAGCCTTCTCAAAGAAGCCAGGCGTGCCTGCGGAGTTACTCCAAGGGAATCCATTGCTTCCTTTAAGCTTGAAGCGGATATACCCTTAGTATAAGGGACTTCAATTACCTTACCACCAAGGTTCTCCATAACTTTAAAAACTTCGTCCCGAATGTACTTGTCGGGACCATACTGCCAATCGTCCCCATGGATGATATAATCGGGCTTGTACTTAACCAGATTGGGAACATAGCTCCAATCGTCTTGCGGCACAATGGTGCTTACGCCTTTAATGTTTTCTATCACTTGCTTCCGTTGCTCATACGTAAGGTAGGGCAACCTCTTATGCGTTGCGATAGCTTTATCTGTATAAAGTCCTATCATCACGTCACCATACTTGGTGGCCTCATTGATGATATTAATTAAGCCTGGGTGCATGATGTCACCAATCATGCCTAAATAAACGGTTTTTGCCATATTTGTATTTTTTGTGAATTATTAATCAGCTAAATACTCCTTACCAAACATCTTTTCTATGCATATTTCCGTTGCATGACCACCAATGTTGGTGTATTTACTATTAAAGATTTTGGTATTTTCACATTCTTTATCGTAGTCCATGACCTTAAGGAAATCTAGCACTTCATCTTCCGTTTCCTTGATTCCATTGGGCATTTCTGTTCTGAAGTCCAGATTCAATCCGTGAGTGTTGCGATAATCATCATAATCATATGCAAAACAAATAATCGGACGACCTAAAATACTGAAATCTGTAATACATGAGGAATAATCTGAAATCAAGATGTCTGCCACTTTAAAGAGATCATTTACTACTGGATATGAGATAAAGTCTCTCACAAAATCATTAAACTCCACACCAATTACCTTATTCGTATAAGCATGAGTACGGAATAACAGAATATAGTCATTAGAAAGAGCCTTCTCCCACTTTTTTATATCAATGGGAGGCTTTATTGCATACGTAACACCATTATCTTTGCTTTCTCTCCACGTCGGTGCATAAAGGATTATTTTTTTATCCAAAGGCAGATTCAACTTCTTCTTGATAGACAAGACTTCTTCAGGCGTTGTATAGTATAGTGTGTCGTTACGAGGAAGCCCCATCGGAACCATCGCTTCCTCACGGCAATTAAAGTCGTCTATACAATGCTGCTTTTGGAACTCACTTTCATAGCCAAAGAAATCGATATGACTAAAATCAAAATCCTTACGACCAGATACCGCATTACCCATGGTATTAAGTGCTGTTCCATGCCAGGTGTTTAAATAAAGCTGGTTCTTCTTCTTATAATGAAGACTCCTTTCAATATTGACGCACGTTATCCAATACTTAGCTTTAAGAGTATATTTGAAATACGAGACGGTATCAGCTTTCACCTTTATTGGATTGCCAGGGATTTCAACCGAGGGATCTTCCAATCCCCAGACCAATTTGAAATCTTTGAATTTCCCTGATTTGAGCATGTACTCGTATATAGCCCTTGGGCTATCATTATATTTACGGCTATGAGCTGTAAATATAACCATCTTATCGTCCACAGGGACAAAAAGGCCCCAAAAGCGCATACATGCGCTCGCTACCTTCCTAAATAGTACACTGATAAACTGATTGTGTTTGAGCAGATAATCCAATCTTGCTCTAAATCCGTGCATCTGCTGTTCTGCCATTGTTATAATGCTTTTATTATTGATTCAATTACTAATGAAAGATTAACTTCTCGTGTTAAATTATGTAGAGCATACTCCCTGCTCTTTTTCCCCATCTTTTCTCGTTCCTCATTTGTAAGAGTTGCGAAGAAGCGGAAACCATTGATAAGTGCGTCCTTATCATCAGGAACCACAGTCTTTCCACAACCTTCACCTTCAAGAATTCGTTTGGTTGAACTATCCTGATCCACGCTCGCAAGAACCGGCCTTCCAGAAAGCATATAGGAGGTCAACTTAGAAGGCAAGCACAAGTTTCCATTACCAGTAGGCAAAGCCAATATCAACACACTTGCGTCAGATTGTACAGCTGGTATCTCATTGCGTGAAACAAAGCCAAAAGAAACATTGGTTAGGCCCAAATCTTTCACAAGTTGCTGGCAATTCTCTTTTTGATTGCCACCACCATAGATTCTAAGTTCTGAATTGGGGATATTTGCCTCAGCAAATGCCTTTATCATCAAATCTACATTAGCGTGAACATTGATACTACCAACATACTCAAATACTATCTTATCAGATTCCTTTGCAGCAGGCAGATTCATAAAATCATCATCATTCTGCCAGTTGTTTACCACCAAATACTTATTCCTGTCTATCTTACGAGTACTTGAAAGATAATCTGCCATCTCATCTGAAATAGTACGTACACGGTAAGCATGTTTCTGGTAGTACTTATCTATTGGCAATAGGATGTCATTAATTATTTTTTTTGCAAATCCCGGGATATGAGACTTGGTGAGCAAACATTCTGGGTAAATATCCTGAATGGGGACAATGTAAGGTATATTGTACTTAACGCACGCTTTCGCGATAATATTAAGGCCAAAGAGTTGCCACCCGTCATTATACACGAAATCAATCTCATCCTTGTGCACCTTGAAATACTGTACAGACTTTCTGCTAAAATCCCTAGCTTCCTTGAAACGACCTATTAGCTCCGACTCTGGGTGAGTATATGAATCTATCAGCACGGTCTCAAAGTCAGGATCACTCCAGTTATCCTGAAATGTTGCCCCTATAGGACGTGTTGGTTTTGGCCGTAGCACAGTAACCTTATAATCCTTCGCAAGAGCCTTTGCAAGGTCATAATTCAGATATGCAGAGGTTACTTGCTCAGGAGGGAAAACGGCGGATACAATTAGAATCCTATGATTATTTATCACTTAACAGAAAATTAATTAATCTAAGATATTGACCAATAGTGTTGTCTACACTATAGGCTTCTTTGATTTTATCACTGAAATCCCCATTATTGGGTCTCTCGACTAGTAATTTAGCAAGAGCCTCTGAATCATCCACATTAAAATAACAAGCTGAATTAAAAGAGACTTCACGATGAATCTCCAGATCAGACAAGTAACAAGGGAGGCCAAAGAAAAGTGCCTCAACGACAGGAAAACCGAAACCTTCATATCTAGACGCAGAAACATAAGCTGCGGCATTCTTATAAAGAAAAGCTAAATCTGCATAAGACAAATTTTTCAAGATATGAAATCTATTCTTCGCTTCCTCATTAAGTGATTCATATACAGGTACTGCTATTGGGTTCAATCCGCCTACCAGAACATAATGAAGATTCTTATCTTGCTTGGAGGCTTCGCAAAAAGCATTTAAAAGAACTGTGTGGTTCTTGTGCTTTGCCCCCGAACATACTGATAAAACGTAAGGCGAAGTGGGAGACTCCACTGTATGCTCTTCAGGATGGGCATATTTGTCAAAGTTACAATACAGATAAACAACATTTATCTTTCTGTCGTCTGTATGATAATACTTAATAATTTCGTTTTTAGTACATTCAGAGTCAGCAATTATAATGTCCGCCCTCCTTAAAGAAACGGGAATGTATATATACTTATGCAACCTAAACAATCTGAAATGAAATGATTTTGAGCAGAATTCACCATGCCGGAACAGAAGATCGTGAACTACAAGCAATTTTTTACATCTCCCTCCAAATAATGGTAGAGTATTCCCAGTATATACCATCACATCATCTTTGGTCAATTTCAAAAGTGACGGAACCCTAGAGGAATAATACAATCTTTTTATGTATGAGTTGGCATTCAATTCATAGTAAGAATAATTGCTGCTATACCTGTCTTTAAAGAAACTTATGTGCCCTTTAGGAGCCACGATGATTATCTCATCCGCTAATACTTCATCACGATGTGTTGACAAATAATCTAGAATATTACAGTTCACTTCTTCAAATCCATGAGACTTTCCTATTCCGAACTGCAATAAATCAAAAACCAATTTCATATAAAAATGTTTTCTAGTTGTTTAGATAAGCATTATACATCTCTCTAAGTGCATCAAAAACACTATACTGAGGTTGCCATCCTAACTCTTTCTTAACAAATGAGTTATCGCAACAAATATAAGGATTGTCAGTAGGTCTAAAACGGTCCGGATCAACCTCTATATTTATTTTCACTGTCGCTAGAGAGGTTATGAAGTCCAATAAATATCTTAATGAATGAGCTTCACCTGAGCCTATATTAAAGACTATATCATTGTCTTCACTCTCGACAACCATCCTGTACGCCCTAACAATATCTTTGACATGACTGAAATCTCGCTGAGCTTCTAAATTACCTACCTTTATTACTCCCGGTTTTCCTGTTTTTTCAATTTCTGCAACCTGTTTGCAAAAACTCGGTAACACGAAGGTATCTCGTTGTCCAATACCAGTATGATTGAATGGTCTTACATAATAAACTTTTAATCCATACTGTTCTTTATAGATAGTGGCAAATCGTTCCTGGGTCACTTTGGAAATACCATATGGGTTATTGGCACTAATAGGCTGATGTTCAGACACAGGTTTGTCGCTTATCTCATATTCCTCACTGGACCCGACAAGCAATACCTTGGGTAAATGTGAAAGTGTTCTTATTCCTTCAAGTATATTAAGAGTTCCTATCACGTTTACTTCTATTGTCTTTTGTGGCATTCTCCAAGACAGACCTACACTACTAATCGCTGCAAGATTAACAATTATATCTGGTGCACACTGCTGAATCACTTCAGCAGTGGCACCAGTATTTAACAGGTCCACTTGATAGTACACCACCTCGGTGGGCAACCCTGATTCCTCTATGATGTCACTACCATATACATTATAACCAGCATTGAGAAATTCTTTCGCCAAATAAGGCCCTACGAATCCCCCGATACCGAAGATTAAGACTCTTTTCATAATGCGGAAAGAAAAAATAAGCTTGTTAATCTTCCTTTGCAACCTTTTTCATGTCACTCTGCACCATAATACGAACCAAGTCCTCAAAACTGGTCTGCTTTGCAGGATCCCAACCCAACTTCTCCTTGGCTTTGGTCGCATCACCCCATAAGTTCACTACATCTGTTGGACGGTAAAATTTGGGAGAGACCTCTATGAGTATTTTTCCTGTTTTCTTGTCATACCCTTTTTCATTCATTCCTTCACCCTTGAATTCTATCTCAATGCCAGCGTGCTTAAATGCATAATAGCAAAACTCACGGACACTATGCTGCACACCGGTAGCAATGACAAAATCTTCGGGCTTTTCCTGCTGGAGTATCAGCCACATACATTTGACGTAATCTTTAGCATAACCCCAGTCACGTAAGGAAGATAAGTTTCCGAGATAGAGTTTATCCTGCTTACCCTGTGCTATACGAGCTGCCGCCAATGTAATTTTACGGGTCACAAAGGTCTCCCCTCTACGTTCACTCTCGTGATTGAAAAGAATGCCATTACAACAGTACATATTATACGCCTCACGGTACTCCTTTGTAATCCAGAAACCATATTGTTTTGCTACAGCATATGGGCTAAAGGGATGAAAGTGCGTATTCTCGTTCTGGGGCACTTCTTCCACCTTTCCATAAAGCTCACTAGTAGAAGCTTGATAGAATCTTGTCTTCTTTTCCAGACCGCACTGACGAATGGCTTCCAACACACGAAGAACACCTGTTGCGTCAATGTCAGCGGTAAACTCAGGGGAGGCAAAAGAAACGCCCACGTGGCTTTGTGCAGCCAAATTATATACCTCATCAGGTTCAACCTCTCTGATGATAGAGATAAGTGACATTGAGTCACCTAAATGCCCATAATGCAGATGGAAATGAGGATCCTTCTCAAGATGGTTTATTCTCTCACGAAACTCTGTTGATGAGCGACGAACCATTCCGTGTACCTCATAACCTTTTTCCAGCAGAAACTCTGCAAGAAAGGAACCATCCTGTCCGGTGACCCCTGTAATGAATGCTTTCTTCATAATGACAAAAAAATAATTAATTAATATTCAAATTATTAAATAGTTTCAATAAGCTATCTGCGTGTTTTTGAGCAGAATATCTTTCCAAGAAGGTCGTTGATATTATCTTTCTTTGTTCAACAGATGGTGGGTTTGAAAGAACCGCTGCTATTGCCTTTATCAATGCAAATTCATCAGTAGCCGGCTCATAATAATTCACAAGTTCCATCGTGGCCTCAGGCAAGGATTCGCTTCGGGAACTGACAACAGGACAACCATATATAGCAGCCTCAACTGGCGTAAATCCAAATCCTTCGTGTAATGATGGTGTCACAAATAATTCCGCATGCTCATATAAATACCGAAGCTCTGTTTCTTCTAGATTCTGAAGATGAAGAACTCTCTCTTCTATATGATTATTCTTAATGAAAGGAATAAGCACATTATTCCAGTATTCTGTTGTGCGCCCTACAATTACCAATTTGCCCTTATATTGGTCTGCCAACAATGAAAAAGCCTTGAGCAATGTCAACGGGTTCTTAAACTCTGCAATAGTGTTGACATTTAATATAAACTTCTCGTTTTCTTTTAACCCGTCCGGTTTTTTACTTCCCTTAATCTCTGGGACAGAAAGATATATCACGTGAACTTTTTCGGGGGGTGTTTCCGGGAAAAAACGAAGCAGGTCGTTTTTGGTATACTGTGATATTGTGGTTATCAACGCTGCCCTTTCGATTGTATTCTTATAGCGTTTAAATGTACTACCGCTCATCAAATCCAACGTAAACGTACGAAAAGATTTCTTTTTTTCCCGTGTATCTTGTTTCAACCACTTCAAATCATTTATCTCTACTACTGTGGGAATTTTCAGCTTGAAACGAGCATAACGACTCCCATCCGTTGTAAAGAAAACCGCATCACAACCCGAATTATTGATGGCTTTACGGAACGCAAATGGAACAAAGAACTTTCTCGGATCATAGTAGAGTCTTCTCATATTCCTCACATTCACCGTGATATATTCATAATCTGGGAACATATTATGTAGCATCTCCGCACATCCCGTATCAAACAGAAGTTTAAATTTACTTCGTTCTTCCTGTGGCACTCCACCAAGCATTCTCATCACTGCTATCGGTAGACTCTGATGCATTGACCTTGGTGATACAAAGGTCATATCTATCAATATCTTCATATCCTGTTATTCTTCTATATATGCTTTGATTAACTCCGCCCATCTATCATAAACTTCCGGCTTCAAATGTTGTCCATCCGTACTGACAGACATAGGCAATTGCTCGCCTTCGACGTACAGACTATATATATCAAGGTATGGGACATCCCTTTCCCTCGCTATCCTTCTTATCAAATCATTAACATCTTTGATCTTTTTGTTGTCACAAACCCTACGGAACTGCCTTTCATTAAGAGGTGTAAGACTTTCAAGATAGAGCTTTGCCTGAGGGTTAGAAACAATGATGCTATCCAACAGTATGTTATATGCTTTCTCAATCTCTCCAATAGACAAATCGTGCATATCATTCTGCTCCATGGACAGGAATATCCTTTGGGGATGAACTGCCGTTATCTGTGGAATGCGCCACAACATCATCTCTAATCTGTCACCAGATTTACCAAGGTTACATATTTTTAAAGAGTCAAAATAGTCTTGCCAGTGACCATCACTTGTGATGGAAGCGCCAAATAGGACGATATCTGCATCATAACTCAAACTTTCCATCGTATGGCTCCAGCTTACAGTAGTCAAGAGGTCTTGAGAACGCGGCCTTTCTCCCCTACTAATTCTTTGAGTCACTTTATCTATCCATCTATAATGCATGCCTAGCCCTACAAAACAAACAATAAAAACAAAGTTTAATAGAAGGGATAAAAGCATCATCTTATTTGATTTCATTCCAATAGTATTTACTGGAGCTTTTCTTCTAACGTACTCACCATCGCTCCAACATTCGGCCAGGACACCATTTCTTTGGCAGTCACTTTTACATGAAACTCTTTTTGTATAGCATCTATTAGTTGTACATGAGCTAAAGAGTCCCATTCCTCAATATCATCGGAACAAGTATTATCTTGTAAGATGATACTATCATTGTCCATTACAAGGCGAAACACATCTGTCAACCTATCGTATATTTCCTTTCTGCTCATTTTTGCTAAGTTTTTATTTAACATTAATATAACACTCTCTGGGCTGATATTCGTCAACATAAAGGCAGTATTGCGCCGTTTCTGCGCTTTCGACCTTAGTAAAACCAAGTCCCGCATAGTGCTGCTCCACCATCTTATTTTTAGGTGTTGGCAAATACTCCCCTATTATCTTCTTATATCCTTTCTCTTTGGCGACCTCTACCATTGTATTAAGCGTGAAATTCTCCATACCACGCTTCAATACACGACAACTCATAAACCATGTATCCACAAACAGGGTGTCCTTATCCAACGGTTTCATTATGACTACGGCAATGAGTCCGTTATCTCCAAACTTATCTTCCAAGGTAAAGCTCAGGTCAATCACATCCGGGTCATTAGCCAATGCATCAATATCCGCATCAGTGTAGCGAACAGTTCGCAGGTTGAACTGGTTGCTACGCTGGCTGAGTTGTGCCACACGAGGAGTATTGAACTTGGTGAAGCGACTCACAGTACTCACCATATTCAGCGACTTAAGGAAGCCTGCTTCGTTAGTAAAGGTCTTACTTAATGATACACGCTGTGCCTCGACCTGATACTGCTTGGTGCGGTCTTTATCCAGATTGCTGTAGGATGCTGTCTCAAAGAGGTTCAGTGAATATAGGTATTCCAAATACTCAGCAGGGTCTTCTGGCAGTTCCGGCACGGTAATACCAGGGATGTTCTCACGCACCATATTCCGCTCAAATGGATTATCATCAAGGAACACCATTGAATCAAATCCAATATTTAGAATCTGCTGAATGGTGCGGATGTTATCCACCTTGGTCTCCCAGTTGGCTTGGAAAACTGCAATATCCTCCAGTTTAAGCACCATATCAGGATGCTTCTCAAATGGTTCCTTGGCGGTCTTCTCGTTGTTCTTGGAAGCAACGCAAATGATGATGCCACGCTGCTTGAGTTTCTTCACCCACATCTGGAACTCGGTGAAAGCTTTGCCTATACCCAGCCCATGACCGAGTTGAATTCCTTCCAATCCATCATCACCAATCACGCCACCCCATACGGTATTATCCAAGTCAAGTATCAGACATTTCTTAAACTGCCCTTTGATAGCACAGACTATATCCATCACACGGCTGGCGACGTAAGGCAGTGCATCGATGCTCAAAACCATCTCGGTGCTAGTATAAACATTGGGAGCAAACATAAAGTCACGCCCAAACTTATTCTGGAGTCCGGCAACATCACAAATGAAGAGGTTCGGAAACTGCTCAGAAAGCCGCATCAACTCATAGTTCAGTTTGCGCACTTGATAAGTGAAAGAACTCTCCACCTTATTAGCATAGCTGCCAAACACGGTATCTTCTATCTCTGGGTAATTGAAGTAGATAATCTTTTTTCCAGTCAGAGCCTGATTAGAGCAAATATCGGCCACGAACTGAAGGCGTTCATCAGCAAGCTGTAACTGACGCACTTGTGACAAAGTACTATGGTGCTCACAAAGTTTGTGCGTACTTTGGAACACCACTATGATGTCAGCATTGAACTCAAACAACTCGCTGGCTTGATCTATAAATTGGCGTTCTACCTGGTTGTATTCTGCTTCAAAGGAGTCAATTATATACCCTCGCTCAACTCCCATACCACGAATAGACGTATCCAAAAACTGTGTGGCTGTGTCACCCACTAACGCCATCTTAATTATAGGAGAACCTGCAACATCCTGTTTGAGGCTCTTCTTGAGTTCACGAAAGGTCCTCATAGTGCTTCATTAAAAGATAGTACAACTTTAGCAGGATTCCCCGTTACAATACTATAGGGAGGAACGTTCCTGGTAACAACTGAATGAGCATTTACTATTGAGTTATGTCCAATGGTCACTCCTGGCATTATCATACAATACATTCCAATATGCACATCGTGCTCTATTACTACCGGTCCTGCTGAGAAAAGGTGTCGTGTTTTAACATTTTGAAGAAACACATCAGGAATATCTTCGTTTTTTTCAAAAGTCATATGTCCGGCCCTGAAATCTCCATGAACATTATCTATAATAACCGAATGTTCAGATATAGAAGTATTATCTCCTATCTCTATCCTATTTATTGCACTTAGATAGCAGTACTTCTGTATCATAGCATTTTCGCCTATAACAATAGCTGGTTTGAATGTCTGGGTTTGAAATTTTTCCCACGCGTATAGCTGTGCACTCTCTTGGATAAGAGTTCCTTTCCCTACTGATATATTTCTTGCTCCCTTAATGTCTATTCTACCTTCTATTAAACCGTCAAAGCTCTTGAAGGTCCGTCCTTTCCATCCAGTATAAAAACAAGCCTTCCCGTAGTGTAGCTTATCATGAATTCCTGGCGTTACAACATAGGACGATATTTCTCCTATTCTCCTAAGCAACTGCGCGATCATACTCACCTCCTTTCTCATTAGAATATCCATTTATGCGCAGAAGCCACAAAGCAAACAAACTTTTATCAGTCCTTCCTACAATTTTTTGACAACTGATAATTTGCCCCCCCCAACTGAAACAGAATTGGGCGGCACATCGTGAGTAACAACAGTGTTGGCACCAATAATAGCTCCATCACCAATGGTAACTCCACCAAGGATAGTGACCTTGTCGCCTATCCACACATTTTTTCCTATCATAACTTCACCTTTTGATTGTAATCTTCTTAATTCCGGTCGTATTTCTGACTCCTCCTTGCTTAATCCTCCATGACTGTTGTCACCAATATATACAAAACGTCCTGTCAGCAAGCCATCCCCGATGGTTATTCTATTGATTGCAGACAAATGACAAAACTCGCCAATATTGCAATCATTCCCAATCGTTATAGATGGATTAAACTCGTCCGCCCCAAACTTTGACCAACATTCTATAACCGAATGCGGTTGTATTCTGGTTCCCGGCCCAATAGATATTGACTTCAAGTTTCCTTGCAAAGTACAGGGATAACCAATAGATGTATTCTCACCTAAATGACCAATAAAGCGTTTTATCCATTGTGTATATAGAAATGTCTTTTCTGCATTAAAACGGCGACTCAGTTTATAGGGATACAAATATGATATACCTCTCATCGCGGTCCGTGCAATCGTTCTTATAAGCTTTCTCATTACCTTAATGTTTTAAATCTAAAGCCTTTCTGAAGACAATCTCTGATTGCTCAACCTGGTGCTTTGGAGAGTATTCATTCTTTAATATTTCTGATATTTGGTTCCTTCTATCTTCAGAAGGAGGATTGTCCAGTACCTCCATCATCTTTTTTGCTAGTTCCAATGCATCGGTTGCAGGATCATAATAATATACCAGATTCATCGTAGCTTCAGGAAGAGACTCACTCATAGAACTGATGACCGGTGCACCATAAATAGCGGCCTCTACAGGAGTATAACCAAAACCTTCATGTAAAGATGGTGTCACAAATAGTTTCGTATTTTCATATAAATAACGCAATTCAGAGTCTTCAAGATTCTCTAATCGCATTATTCTATGGTCAAGTTTATTTTCCATAATATAAGGATAAACAAATTCGTCCCAATAATCAGTTTTTCTACCAACTAACACCAGATCATACGGGACACTCTTCATAATTATCTCATAAGCCGTAATCAAAGTCTTCGGATTCTTAAACTGATGAATAGAATTCACATTTAAAATATAGCCTTTTTCAGAATTTAATCCTTCTGGCCGCTTTGATGTCGCTATAGGCGCAACTGTACAATGAACAGCGTGTATCTTTTCCGCGCCCACTTTGGGGAAGTATTTAATTATATCCCGGCGTGTATACTCAGAGATTGTTATTATCTTACTGGCCTTATAGAGATTTCTCTTGAAAAACAGTTTCCTCACTTCAGCAGACAACCTGTTTAAAAGACCTCTCTGGGAATTATACTGTCCATAGTCCTTTTTATACTGCTTTATATCGTTGACAGTAACAACAGAAGGGATTTTGAAATTCAATATCGTGGCAAACCATCCTTCTCCCGGAACGTAAAGGACATCACAGCCCGAATTGTTAATAGCCGACTTATATCTGAACGGGAGCAAAAAATAGCGACAATCTACTCTTCTTGTTCTTCTACGTAAAAGGTCAACCGTCAAATAATCAAATTCCGGAAGCAAACGATGCATTCCCTCTTCTGCAGAGGACTCAAAAAGCAGGCAATAGTTTTTACGATTATCAGGAGCTATTCCGTATAAGAACCTCATCGCTACTCTCGGAAGACTCAAATATAAATTGTCCTCCGAAACAAATGTCATATCAACTAATACTCTCATCACGACCAACTATTTCCGCGTTATTCTATATGTATAAAACTCATTCTTGTCTATCGTCTTCATCTCACGCATAAGGAAAGTATGGTTTTCAAAAACGGACAAAGACTTCAATTGCCGTACGAAAGCGAAATATTTCCTAGCGCCGACAAGTTTAAACACACCCTTGGCCATAGTTTCAATAATCCGCTGCTTCCGACTTCTACTCTTTCCCTCGCTGACCGATCTTGCATATGCATTGATAGAGCTGTTCTTTTCCTTTACCAGCAGGCCGCTCTCTTTAAGGTTCTGATAAAAACCACTCTGTGGAGAAAAAGGATTTTCACCTAAATACTCATTCTCTGTTGCTCGATAAAGGCGACGGTGGAAAGAAGTAATCAACAAATCATCCTCAAACGCATTAAAAGCATAATGAAGCTTAGAATACTTATCGTATCCGTTCTCTTCCTCTAATTGTTTATACTCCTGAATAATCGGAATAAAAGACGGGAAGGAATCAATATTATAATATGGTTGATGGGCAGAAATCATTCTATCATTAGTCGGTTTAAAACCAGAGAAATGAAAAATCAGCAGCGGCCACTTTTTCCCAGTTAATTTGTCCTTTATGAAATAACCTTTGTCCTCCACCAGCAGTTCTCTTTCGTGAAGATTCCAGTAGCTTACATTCAATCCGAGGTGCTCCGTAACCAAGGTCTCCTTAGAAAAGAATGAAGGAATGAAATTCATCCACTTCTGGTCGGTAAAAAGACTTTCATTCGGGGATGTAAAACAGTATTCTTCTAACCGATGCCCCCACCATAGCGCCACTTTTCTCCCTGTCTCATCGTTTTTCAAAGCCACGAAGCCCAAATTAAAGATTCCGGCGAAAAGGAAATCTGTCTCCGGCAGCAATCCTTTATCCGCCAGTTCGATGGTTGTAATATGAGGCGTCAGGACTATTGAATGCCCTTCAAGATTGTCCCAAAGGTAATCCAGTTTATTTGTCACATACAAATCCGGGTCCATGTATACAACATTAATATAACCGGACTCAAACATCTTTTGGAAGCAAAACGGCTTTATTGAAGTATTGAATTCAACAACGTCATATTTAAATGCCATTTCTCTCCACGTGGGTATCCAAGATTCGTCAAGTGCGATGAAATCAACCTCGTTAATTTCCGGAGAAGGCTTGTCTGCCAGGAAAATATGGAAGTCCGCATCCGGCTCATTTTTTATTAGTGACTCCTTTAAAGTAAGCGCCTGAGCCAGGAAGTTTTTTGAACAAATCGTAAATATGCAATTATGCTTCATTATATGTAATTATATTAGATCCCTTATTCCTTTTCTTCTTACCCGTAATCTTCATTGCTATAAATAACACTGTGTAAACTATCATCATAGAAATATATGCAGAATCCGCTCCAGAACCATTAACAAAAACACCATTCATCATTCTATGAAAATAGAACACATAAATAAAAACTCCGCCAATTGAGTTGTCAAGTTTAATCAGCCTTAATAATACCCAAGGAAGAACAATACCCAGAGCCAAAGTGCCTAAAAAGCCAAAATCAAGACAAAGCATCCCTATGGTCGTTGTAAAACCAGACCCGAAATGAGTTCCCAACATAGAATCGGCATCAAATAGGAAATCTTCGTCTAGCCCAATGATATTTCTAAAAGTACGTGCTCCCATAAATGTCCGGTCCAAAGAATCTGCCACACCGTAGTTAAAGGTTAGCATCGAATGACCAAAATACTCAAACAACGAGTCAGAACCGCCTTTGTCCATCTCTCCAAATCTCGAAATTGTAATAGCTAACATGTATAAAGCCAAAACTCCTCCAGCTATCAAAGCTAACTGTTTCAAAGATTTCTTTGCACTTCTGGGAATACTATCTTTATAAATAAGAAATACAGCAACGAATAATAAAACAACAAAAAAAAGAGAACCTCGAGATGCAATCTGAATACTCTTAAGACCTTGATCCAAGATAAGCAACCCAAGTAAAGCTAATCCTTTGCCATTTTTCCCACGTACTATCCAATTGAATGCTCCAATAATTGCAACATTAAAAAACCAAACAGCATAGTTCATAGTAATGCGCTCTAAAAGTGTCTGAGAATGCCACTTTTCAGCCGCATGGTATTCCATATATGAATCAGCTGCATTTTCCTGAACACTTGAGAGCGACAAGGACGATAGGCTATAATCAGCGGATAACATATTAACCACTAAACAGAATATATAAAAATAACATATATAGTCAATTATTCTACTCTGCCCAGGAGTAAACTCCGTTAAATTTAATACCTCCTTGCCTCTTTTAAGGAAGATACGATTATATAAAAGGAAGGCTCCAAACAGATATAAGAAAGGCCATAGCTGTAAATGGTACTCATTAGGTACTGATAAATAAAAGAAAAAATTACATACTGCCACAAACGTCCATAATGACACCATCAAAAAGCCACAATCAACCTTGTGGTATTTATTCCAATACCACATAAGAAGAATTATGTATAAAAAACTGTTTATAAGTGCGTAAAACATTATCTCCTATCTCCCCAGTTGTCTTTTTATTGATGCTCTAATTGGTTTGGTATCACCATATAGACATAATAATGCAAAGGATAACGCATGTATCCTACGTCGCTCATTCTTGATTCGATTAATGGGAAACATCAAGCGAAATCTAAACATATTAAAGTACTTGGAGCAAAGTTCGATGAAGGCTTTCAAATTCTTTTGATCTGACCCAAGAAGAAGTCTTTTGAAATGAACAAATACAAGTCCGTCACAAAACTGATTCCGATATGTTTTGAACTGACCATTATCAATCAAACTTTTAATGGTTTTTTCGAACAAATACAACGTACTGTCACACTTTGCCTGACTGACAAAGTTTGATGTCATGGCAACTTTATTTGTCTGCTCAACTCGATAGTAATAATCGACCTCCTTAAGTCCGGAAAAGGAGTGTTTTAGTCCTGCAAGTATTCCAGGTATAATAAAACTAAAATCTGTATAGATCAGAACATTCTCATCCCAAGGTAAACCAACTATTGCTTCTTTCCTATATATATTATTCCAAACAGAAAAAGGATAGTCAGCTTTAAGGAATCTCCCTAACAAGTCACCACTATCATCTTTTACACCCCAGGTGTCTGTTTCTGTTTCAAACGTCGGGAGGTCATTTGAGTCAGTAAATGTCTTAGCCGGGAAACTGGCATAATCCAGCTCTGGATGCGCCTCCATAAAGGCAACGCGATGTTCAACAAAAGTAGGACTCACCAGGTCATCTGCATCCAAGTGACAAATATACTTACCCTTTGCGTGATCAAAACCTATATTTCTACACACTACAGAGCCTTTAGGCTTACGATTGCGCTGCATAAAGGTAACATTCTGCAAATCTAAAAGATGCTCTTTGATTACTTTAGGTGTATCATCAGTGCTACCATCATCAACGATAATCATTTCCCAGTTGGGCGATGTCTGATGACGAAAACACTCAATCATATCAACCAGGTATCTCCCGTTGTTATAACAAGGTATTATAATTGATAATATTGAATTCATTATTATCTTCTTTTTGTTTTAGGAAGTTTTAGCCATTCTCCTAATATATTATCCCACTCTCTGGGTTCAAAAGGTACTATTCCACTATGGTGGAAGAAAGTTAGTTCCCCAAAATATACCCGGCCATTTACTTCGTAGAAATCAACCCTTAAATGAGGGAATCCCTTTGATAATCTCTCTGCAAGCTCTATCATCAAATCGAAGTTATGAGGCTTCTCGGGCAGCACAGGTGGCTGTGGGTGACCTTGTGTTATATCCAAATAATTGAAGTTCTTATCAAAAAAACTGAAATAGGGTTCTTTCCTGTTTTGACGGTCAGTGGCGATAAATAAAGCTTTGCAAACTCCGTCAAAGCAGAAAAACTTGTAATCCCGAAGTTCGTGGTAAGTATTGTCTTCCAAATACTCCTCTGCAATGATTTTTCTCGGGACATTTTTATAGGGCCATTCAGCTGCAACTTTATAATAATCAAAACAAATGGATTTATTCAACTTTTCTTTCGCTTTACTTAAATCAAAAGACGATTTATCTCGACATATACATACGCCACCACTGTCATGTGTTGTTTTCAGCACAAATTGATTTGGAAGAATTGACAAGTCAATATCATCAACATCGTCCCATACGGCAAGTGTTGGTATAATATACTGCGGACCGATTATTTGTGCAACATAATCTTTTACAGCATATTTATCAACGAGCTGCGTATAAAGAGGATTCCTGTCGTATAGTTTCAACCATTGTAACTTTTCATTATATGTTTTCGGATTATTCAAGTTTAACGGATAATCCATCCATTGCCTCCATACTATCTTAATTCGAAGCTTATCTGGCAAATAAGGTATTCGCAAAACATGAAATCGGATACTCTCTTTAGGATGACTCAAAAAAAACTTTATTCTTCCAACCATATGCTATCGTTTATCAGTTCATTTATTATCAATCTTATTCTCTATCTCATATCCAATCCTCTCATAATGTGATTCACACAAAATCATATCCCTTAAGTCATAATACCACATAGGGTGAATATGTTTTGCCACATATTTACGCAATCTCCACCAATGACCACATAATTGAGGTATTGTGATGCCTAACAATGGTTGGGATTTATAAAAGTGATGTAAGAAATTAGATAAGCGCTTTTCATCAGCAAGTATATCATTAAGCCTATTAATATGATTGACGAAAGAATTCTTATCTTCAAGAAAATGTATGTTAATCGAATTAAGACATTGTTCAAAGGGTAATACTTCAAACGCAATATCCTGATCTTCTATGTTTAAAATGACAATGTACCCATAGTTCCATGTCTCGGGCAAGTTCTCGCTTATTTTATCAAAACAAAAATTTCCAAGTCCATAGAAGATAGGTTTTCCATTATAGACCTCATAACTACAATAACAATGTTGATGATGATTAATGATAGCATCTGCACCGGCATCAATAAAGAAGCGATACGTTTGTTTCATCCTCAAGGATGGTTCTTGGCAGTATTCATGTCCCCCATGAATTATAACAAACACGTAATCCGCCTTCTTATGCGCTTCCCTTATTTCATAATACTGAGTAATAGGATTCAATGGTTTTGAGCCTCCTCGATTCTCGTTTGCTATGGAAAATTCGTTTTCACATACATTGATAAAAGCAATTGTTTTATCGCAAATAACTTTATATAGAATGGACGAAGCTTCTTGTATGTTATGACCTCCTCCTACGAAATCTAAGTTTTTATTCTTGATAACTTTAATTGTTCTCGCAACTGCACCAGAGCCATAATCCCTAAAATGGTTATTAGCCAGACACAGGAGATCAAAACCAGCCCATTTTAGTGCGTCCACTCCAATATCTTCTGTCTTTAGACAAGGTCCAGACTTCCTTATTGGCTCATCTTTACCTCCAGCCACATTACATTCAAAATTGACAATTGAATAGTCAACCGATTCATTGAGTTTTTTCACCTCACCAAGAACTGAACCAAAGCCGTTAATTTTGAATTGGTCTATGATTCTTTCACTAGGGAAATAATCTCCCGCAAATAACACCTTCATTTTCGAATCATTTTATCCTTTATTGATGCCCATATTGTTATTCTCTCTTGTTTGCTAACACCTATAGCAAGAATTAAAGAAATGACAAAGACTAATGATAGGATAATATTTAATATACTAAAAAAAATACCACTTGGCATAAAACGTTCTTGTAAGAAGGTAATTAAACACATAATCAATGCTACAAGAACGGGCTTATAATATGCCATCTTGACAAACTGCATAGAGTCAAATCCTAAAATTCTCTTCATTAAATAAAGTTGGATAATCCTATTGAAGATGTCGGATATAATGAACAATATAACGATTGTTGACGGAGCGGCTCCTTTATTGAATAGGACAATAGAAATAGGCAAAACTAAAAGATACAGTACCGCCATCTCTATCTTAAACCACTTTATCTTTCCCGAAGCATTAATGAACTGGCCCATACCTGCGGATGTGGAACTCACAAAAACAAGTAAAAGAATTAACTGAGAAAACAAGAGAGTGCCGTCAGGCACGTCACCTAACCACAATTTTAAAATAAAATCAAGCTCAACAAATAATGGGAAAACGGCCAACTCCATCATCAACATACACATCCTACCAAGAGTTCCGGCAAGTCTTTCTGACTTTGCGCCATCACCAGCACTTATGTTTTGTGTCATTTGGGGCGCTGCAGCCACATCAAAATTAGATGTAAATGTAATAACATACGTCTGGATGATTCTTGCAATAGCATAAGCGGCATTAACTGTGGTTCCAAAAAAGAAATTGATAATCATATTGCTTCCTTGGTCTCTTGCCGTTATACTCGCAGAACTCAACACATTATAACCGTTATATGCTACGATTTCCTTATAATGCCCCTTTGCTTTACCAATGTTTATCTTAACTATTTCGGGCCACTTTTTATAACAAATCCAATGATACGCTATAAAGGAAACAAAGGTCATAAGGCTCATATATATAGCATAGGCACGCAAAGTATTTTCTTTAAAAAGAAATAGAGTTAATACTAGAACTAGTTTCAATAAGCTATTTCCAATTTCAACAATTGCTATTTTAGAAAATTCCTCTTTTGCCATAAGAAGCCCTTGGTATGGGACATTAACTAGTCCAATACAAGCCACTATAGTAGAAATCTGAAAACAAAAATTGGCATCTGCTTCTTTTCCTGGTTCAACATTCAAATAGTTATTAATATACCATAAGCCAATCGTTTCCGCTAAAACAAAAATTGCAATAGCCACTATAACATGAATGTTTTGGCAAACATTAAAAATTAAATTTGTGTCACCATCCTTTTTCCCTTCTTCAAAATTAATGAACCTAGTAGTCGTCGTTGTCATAGAAGCTGAAATGAAAGACAACATGGCCAACACGCCGGCGACAACATTATATAATCCAAAATCCGATGCCCCAAGTGCCTGTAGAACATATCGGGATGTTAGGAGTCCAACTATGATTGTAACTCCTAACCGAATGTAAATAATGATGGTATTTTTAGCTATACGCTTATTCCCTTCTTGCATATATATAATAAAACCTCTTATTCTTTAGAAAAAGTTCCCTTCTTTGTTTATGCAATTAGTTGTTCTTACTTTTGCCTTACTATTTATAATTGTAAAAGGATTCTTCGCTTGGTAGCCTTGCATTCTACATCCAACAATGCTAATTGTCAGAGGTTTATCACCAGTAACATATAAATAATCATAAGATTCCCCCAAAGTGGACAATGCACCATTCTGACCGGAAAAAGCTTCAACTGATACTATAGAGGTATGGCCCTCGCCTGTGATTACAATAGGATGAATATCTTTAATATCACTTCCTGTGTTTGCGATGATTGAACCTTGTGCTATTTGCCAATTCCTATTTGAACTGTTCCCTCCATATTTATAAATTCCAACAGTAACACAATCAAAATTAAAGTTGGTTAATTGTCCATAAGTATTTGGACCTAGATATGCTCCTCCATAATTACCAAAGGTAAACAAATCTATCATTTGAGCGTTATCCGTATGATCAATCCAGAAAGTATAGTTACCTTTACTTACTACTGCATCGATAACTTTCCACGAAAAACTCTTCCCAAAGAGCCTCATATTAGCAGGGTTAACATGAAGATGCAGTAGCCTTGGAATATCATAACACCTATCTATAGCTATAAATTGGCCACTTAAAGGATAGCCATAGCAATGCTCTATTAATATCTGCTCACAAATCTGTGGTTTTATGGCCCGGAAGTCCATTGCCATATACTCACCATAGAAGGTAAGGTTCCTCAATGTCACGCCTTGAACCGGCTCATCCTGAGACATAGTTATTGTTGGAGGATACTCTATAATCTTGGAAGGATCGTTCCAAGCCTGCCCGGGATAATAAAACTGACATCCTTCAATACGGGTTGCAGATTCTACGGTAAAAGCAGGTTTATCTGCATCCAAAATGATAAACAAGGAACCCGTTGGTTTTTTTTCTGAATCAGAAATCACAGTGCCCCTCCCAGTTGGTCCATGCACTCCGACTAATGAGACATTCTTTTTTAAGGTAATTCCACTTTTGATTGGATATCCTCCTTCAACTGGTTCGACATAGATTATACCTCCTTGTTCTGACATCTTGTCTATAGCCTTCTGCAGGCGAATGGTGTTCACCTCAGGAGTGTTACTGGGTTTGACTCCAAACTTACGAAGGGTATATTGCGCCCCTACAGCTTGAAGGCATGGAATTAAAACGAATAATAAATATAATAAAGCTCTTTTGAACATATTTATTTCACATTATGCAAACATTTCTTCAAACTCTCTGTCCAAAAAGGAATCTCTAGCCCAAAGGTTCCTTTTGCTTTTGTTTTGTCCAGAACTGAGAACGCAGGCCTCTTAACGGGACTGGGGAACTCGTCGCTGTGGCAGGGCTGGATGTTGCAGTCTGTGTGGCCGCTGTACTCGGCTATCATTTTGGTAAAGTCATACCAAGAACAAACACCCTCATTACTAAAATGGTAAATACCTGTTTTAGAATAGTTCCAAGTTTCACGTTTCAGGTTCCATTCCATCTTATAGTCTTCGATTGCAGTGATTATTGCATCTGCAAGGTCTAGCGCGTAAGTTGGTGTACCTACTTGATCAAAAACGACTTTCAATTGTGGTTTCGTGGCCGTAAGGTTCAGCATGGTCTTAACGAAGTTCTTACCGAATTCACTATAGAGCCAAGCAGTACGAAAGATAAGATAGTCAACACCTGTAGTTTGTATATTCTGCTCCCCATGTAATTTAGTAAAACCATATACGCCGGTTGGATTACACTTTTGGTCTTCCTTACATGGAGTATTGTAAGGGTCGCCTCCAAAAACGTAATCAGTACTGATATGAACCAATAGACCATTAATATCCTTCATGGCTATTGCCAAGTTCTCAGGCGCCTTAGCATTCAAGAGTTCTGCTAAATCATAATTATCTTCTGCGGCATCCACATTTGTGTAAGCTGCACAATTGACTATAGCATCTATCTGCTCACTCTTGACAACGTCACGGATTGCGTCAAGTTTGGTAATATCAAGATGAACAGTCTCTGTATTAATATCATCCCCGGCCAATTTTTTCAGCATAACAATGGATTCCTCAGAGGCATCCGCCACATCAGTGAAAACATATTTATCTACACTATTCTTTGCAAGAATGCGCATTTCATTGCCCAACTGACCGTTGGCACCTGTGACAAGAATGTTCATATAATTACGTTTAGCATTTATAGGTTAGCGTACAAGTCAACATCAATTGAAAATGGACTGTCAAAGTCCTTCAGCATAGCATGTTTTGTATCCTTTTCGCTCAACAATGCTTTGTCCGTTGGAATCTTCCAATCAATTCCAAGGCTTTCATCTAGGATACTTATACCTCCATCCGCCTGTGGCGCATAGAAATTGTCGCACTTATACTGAAATACGGCAATATCACTGAGCACAGCAAAGCCATGAGCAAAGCCACGGGGCACAAAGAATTGACGGTGGTTATCTTCTGTTAGTTCTACTGCTACATGTTTACCATAAGTGGGACTACCCTTGCGAATATCCACAGCCACATCAAGCACTGTACCCTTCACACAACGAACTAATTTACTTTGAGTGTTAGGGGGGCTCTGAAAGTGTAATCCTCGCATTACACCATAACTTGACATACTTTCATTGTCCTGGACAAAATTGATGTTCAGACCCGTCTTCTCAGCAAAATCCTTGGCATTAAAACTCTCCAAGAAATAACCACGGGCATCTCCAAATACTTTAGGTTCAATGATGAGGACACCTTCTATATTTGTCTTTATTACTTCTATCATCGTTTAGAATTCATCTATTTTACCAGCACCGTTCTTCTCAAACTCATCCGCCATCTTTATCAAGTACTGGCCATACTGATTCTTGAGCATAGGTTTGGCCAGCTCACGCATCTTTTCTATGGTTATCCACCCTTTACGAAGTGCTATGCCTTCTAAACAGGCCACCTTAAGGCCTTGGCGCTTTTCAATGGTCTCAACATAGTTACTTGCTTCTGTTAGTGAATCATGCGTACCTGTATCTAACCATGCGAAACCACGGCCAAGGGTCTGGACTTTAAGCTCACCATCTTTCAAGAACTCCTGGTTAACTGTTGTGATTTCCAATTCTCCACGAGCAGAAGGTTTAATATGCTTAGCTACATCTACAACTTTGTTGGGGTAGAAGTATAGTCCAACAACAGCATAATTGCTCTTGGGCTCCTTGGGCTTCTCCTCAATGCTCAGGCAGTTACCGTCCTTGTCAAATTCTGCTACGCCATAGCGTTCTGGATCATTAACCCAGTAACCAAATACAGTGGCCTTCTTGTCTTCCTCAGCAGTTCGTACTGACTCTTTGAGGAGAGCGCTAAATCCTGCACCATGGAATATATTATCACCTAGTACTAAGCAAGCAGAATCGTTACCAATAAACTTTTCTCCAATGATGAATGCCTGAGCAAGGCCATCAGGTGAAGGTTGCTCCGCATACTCAAAGTGCACGCCATAATCAGAACCGTCTCCAAGCAGGCGTTTGAAGCCTGGGAGGTCGTATGGCGTTGAGATAATCAGAATTTCCCTTATCCCTGACAGCATAAGTGCAGATATTGGATAATACACCATCGGTTTATCATAAATAGGGAGCAATTGCTTGCTCACCCCCTTTGTTATGGGATAAAGGCGAGTGCCAGAACCACCGGCAAGTACTATTCCTTTCATAATAATCAGTTTTATTCAACAGAGAATTCTCTTATTCTTTGTTCTTCACTACGCTTACAAATGAGTATTTGACCATTCTTTTCGCTAATTATATAACCATCCAGCCCTTGAAGAACAACCTTCTTGGCGTCCTCTACATGAACTACACAGTTGCTGCATTCATATAGTTTTATGTTGCCAACTACCCCATTGTTATTATCGTCCTTTTGCAATTTGTCATGCAAAGATGCCCAGTTACCTAAATCACTCCATCCAAAGTCAGCAGGATGGGTATAGACCAAATTATCTGCACTTGCAGGTTCCATGACCGCAAAGTCAATAGATATCTTTTCGCACTGTGGGAAGATATTTACCACATCACCTGTTGCTGCTATCTTATCCATATCTGAAGCTATATTGGACTTGTATTTAGTAATACAATCCGTGATAGTATCTATGTTCCAAACAAAGATGCCAGCATTCCAAAGATAATTGCCGGCCTTTAGGTATTTCTCTGCCGTTTTATGGTCTGGTTTCTCTTTGAAAGCTTCCACTCCACAGATTTCACCTTCTACATCATCTTTGGCTTCAACATAGCCATAACCTGTTTCAGGTCGTGAGGGCTTAATGCCAATGGTTACTATAGCATTTTTCTTTTCAGTAAATGCAAGTGCATTGCTAATTACCCTGCGGAATTCCTCTGGGTTCATTACCACTGCATCTGCGGGTGTTACCACCACATTTGCTGTAGGATCTACCTTCTTAATGCTCCAGCATGCCCAGGCTATACAAGGTGCGGTATTGCGAGCAGCGGGTTCCGCAAGGATATGTTCTGCAGGTATATCTGGCAATTGTTGTTTTACAATGTCAACGTACTTTGCATTGGTGACAACCCAGAAGTTCTGCTTAGGGCAAATGCCCTTGAAGCGGTCGACTGTGAGTTGAATCAAAGTACGTCCACAGCCCAATATATCAATGAACTGCTTGGGATACTCTGGAGTGCTCAGCGGCCAGAAACGACTGCCTACTCCTCCGGCCATTATTACTATGTGATTATTTCTCATTATATCTTATATTAACATTTTCTCTCAAAAGTGAAGCCGCATCCGATAATTCCAACGTTAATCATATATTATCTATTTAAAAGATTTGTTATTTATAGTAGTCTTTATACCACTCCGCAAACTTCCTCAACCCCTCCCTCAGCGTTATCTTAGGCGTAAAACCAAAGTCCCGCTCTAGAGCCGTTGCATCTGCATAAGTTGTGGGGACATCTCCCGGCTGCATGGACACAAGTTTCTTATGGGCCTCAAAATCATAATCCTGCGGCAGCACTCCGGCGCGGAGAAGTTCCTCCTGAAGGATGTTCACAAAGTCCAGCAGATTCTCCGGCTGGCCGCCGCCGATGTTGTAAACAGCATAAGGAGGAATGGGCAAACCGTCCTCACCCTTCTTGCGTTCGGGTGCACCTTGCATTACCCTTACTATTCCCTCTACGATGTCGTCCACGTAGGTGAAGTCCCGGCGGCAATTACCGTAGTTGAAAATATGGATAGTCTCGCCTTTAAGGAGTTTGTTAGTAAAACCAAAGTAAGCCATATCCGGACGGCCAGCAGGGCCATACACGGTAAAGAACCGCAGGCCTGTGGTAGGGATATTGTAAAGCTTGCTGTAACAATGGGCAAACAGTTCGTTGCTCTTCTTGGTGGCGGCATACAGGCTCACGGGGTTGTCCACGCGGTCATCTGTGCTGAACGGCACTTTCTTATTGCCACCATACACGCTACTGCTGCTAGCATAGACCAGATGCTCAACGGGATTATGACGGCATGCCTCCAGGATGTTGTAGAATCCAATCATATTGGACTGAATATAAGCATCCGGATTCTCAATGGAATACCGAACTCCAGCCTGCGCAGCCAGATTCACCACAACATCAAAGTGATACTGATCAAAGAGTTGATCAATAAAAGCCTTGTCCGCCAAATCTCCCCGGAAGAAAGCATACTTGATGCCTTCAGGAATGCCCGCCTCAATGGTCCTGAGACGATACTCCTTTAGCGATGGGTCGTAATAATTATTCATATTGTCCAACCCTATGATGGTTCCCGTGCTCATTTCCTTGAGAAGGCGCATCACAAGGTTACTGCCTATGAATCCAGCCGAGCCAGTTACCAAAACTGTCTTGCCGTTTAAATCAATTCTTTCCATACAATTCTACTGCTTCGTAATAAGTATCCAGACTCCCAATGTCGAAACGTCCTGCACTCATAGGCCAGGCGTGCATTGTGGTGTGCTCTACCATATAGTGGGCAAGGTTACCGGGGGCATCCTTGCCGCAGCCGTTCTCCACGGAATGACGGACAAGGTCCAGGTCCTTCTTCAGATATATATAGAAGGGAGGAACGGCCCAGGTGCTCTTTGGAACCTGAGGCTTCTCTTCCATATTGAGAACCTTCATATCACCATCCACCACAATAACGCCCGTGCGCTGAAGTTTCTCAATTGAAGGCTGCTCATGGCACATTATGCAGGAAGTATTCTTTTTGTATGCAAAGTCCACGAACTCCTGGAAACTGAAAAACAGGATGTTATCTGCAGCTACAACCAGAAGGTCATCGTTGAGTTTAAGTTTATCCATCGCAAAAAGGAGGTCACAGACGGCCCCAAGGCGGGTTTCATTGGAAAATGTTCCGTCGTCCACCACGGTGATGGGCTTTGTGTAGTGCTGCTCCTTTGCCCAGAACTCAAAGATACTTGCAAACCTGCCGTTTGAGATGATGATGTGCTCATCTATCTCCGGAATCCTGTCAATATCGTCCAGCATCCTTCCCAGAATGGTACTGCTTCCAATCTGAAGAAGGGGTTTGGGGAAGTTCTTGGTGAGTTCCCCAAGACGGGTTGCGTATCCTGCGGCTATTACTATGTTCTTCATACGAATCTTGCGCCGTCGTCACTCTTGCAGAAGTACACCTTGAACGTATCCTTGTACTGCGGGAACTGTTCAAGATATTTTTCAGTAATCTCCTTTTCAATGCTCTCCTTCTTGGAAGGATCCACAATGGCAATGCAAGCGCCCTTGAACCCGGCACCTGAGAATCTGCCTCCATAGATACCATCCGTAGTGAGCATAGCATTGTAAATTGCAATCAGTTCCGGTGAGCCACATTCGTAGTTATGAATGGAACTCTCACACGAAGCCTTGGACAGTGACCCAAACCACTCTAGGTTACCGGTTTCCCAAGCCGTAATACCTTCACGGACGCGCTTATGCTCAGAGAAGAAGTGCTCTGCACGGCGGGCAAAACGCGGCGGCATCTTGTCACGATGAATCTTGAACATACTCTCAGAGACATCCCTAAGGAAAGTCTTGCTCTGCTCCTTCAGCGGAATGTTCTCATAGGCCTGAACCAGCCAGGTGGCCGTTTTGCATTCCGCCACGCGGAGGTTGTAATCTGAAGACATCAGCGAACGTGTAAGCCCGCTGAAGAAAATGCCCAGTTCGAAGTCCGGCATATTGGGAGCCTTTGGTATGAGTCTATACTCATTGCTCTCGCAGTCCAGCATCAGCAGGTGGTCCTTCTTGCCTAGCGCAATGCACGCCTGATCCAGAAGGCCGTTATTCAGACCAATGTATTCACGCTCCGCCTCCGATGCTATCTTCATCACCTCGAAAGCCTCCAACTGAATGCCGTTGGCCTTTGCAAATGCCATAACATAGGCAATTAGCACCGCGGCTGATGACGACAGGCCGCCCACGGGAATACTCCCTTTGATGGCTCCATTAATACCGTTCTTTAGCTTGAACCGCTTCTGCAGCGCAAACTTGGCTCCGCGAGCATAATCGCCCCAATCTCCTTGCTTCACCAGGGCCGGCGTAGCGATGTCAAACTCCACGTGACCAGTGAAGGTTTCACTATCCAGGATGACCTTGCTGTCCTCCCTGACGTCAAACCACAGGTCCACGCCCTTGTCTATGGCAAAGCCCGTCACTAGCCCGTGCTGGTGGTCTACGTGTGCACCTAATGTGCATACACGGTATGGACTGAAGATATGGTACTGCATTAGTCTCTCTTAAAAATATCCCTAGTATAGACCTTATCCTGCACGTCGTCCAGGCAGCTGTCGTAACGGTTGGCAATGATGGCATCGGACTGAGACTTGAAAGCCTCAATGTCATTAACCACCTTGGATCCAAAGAACGTAGTTCCATCCTCCAGCGTGGGTTCATAGATGATTACCTTGGCACCCTTGGCCTTGATGCGCTTCATGATGCCCTGGATGGCACTCTGGCGGAAATTATCAGAGTTGGACTTCATAGTAAGGCGGAACACGCCAACCACCACTTCCCTCTCCTTCACTGCATCGTAAGCACTGGAAGCAGTGTAGTAACCGGCCTTCTCTAGAACACGGTCGGCAATATAATCCTTACGCGTACTGTTACTGTCCACAATGGCCCTGATAAGATTCTCCGGCACATCATTGAAGTTGGCAAGAAGCTGCTTTGTATCCTTAGGAAGGCAGTAACCACCATAACCAAAGGAAGGATTATTATAATGAGACCCAATCCTTGGATCAAGACCAACACCATTAATGATAGACTGAGTATCCAGGCCCTTCATCTCTGCATAAGTGTCCAGTTCATTGAAGAAGGAAACGCGGAGAGCCAGGTAAGTGTTTGCAAAGAGTTTCACGGCCTCGGCCTCGGTGGTACCCATAAACAGCACGGGAACATCCTCCTTGATTGCGCCTTCCTCTATGATGCCGGCAAAAGCGTGAGCGGCCTCCTCAAGGGCGGGTTCATCGTAACCGACGATGATACGACTTGGATAAAGGTTATCATACAGCGCCTTGCTCTCACGGAGGAACTCCGGGGCAAAGATGATGTTGGGAGTTACCACCTTCATAGTACCGTCTGCCTGACGTTCGCGATAGCTGAACTTCTCTCTTGCGGATTTGGTGTAACCAACGGGAATGGTGGATTTGATGACCATCACGGCGTCCGGATTCACCTCCAGAACAAGTTCGATGACTTCCTCAACGTGAGTGGTGTCAAAGAAATTCTTTTTAGGGTCATAGTTGGTGGGGGCAGCAATTACTACGAAGTCTGCATCTTTGTAGGCGGATTTGCCGTCCAGGGTTGCAACCAGATTCAGCGATTTCTCTGCAAGATACTTCTCAATGTACTCATCCTGGATGGGGCTCTGCTTCTTGTTTATCTTCTCTACTTTCTCCGGGATAACATCAACAGCTGTTACCTGATGATGCTGCGCCAGGAGTGTTGCTATGGATAATCCAACGTATCCGGTGCCGGCGACTGCGATTTTCATGATACTACTTTTAGTCTACTTCGCTACATTAGGAATCCCCTTCAACTCATTCTGGATATACTCCAGCCCGGCAATCTTCTCCTTGGTCTCTTCCAGGTTGAGGCGCTTAGTGTTATTGGAGTTGAACTCCTCAATAGTAACACGTTTCACATCACCCTCCTTGAAGTACTTGTCATAGTTAAGGTCACGATTATCGGCCGGCACTCTGTAGAAATCTCCCATATCAACAGCCTTTGCGCACTCCTCTTTGGTGAGTAGCGTCTCATACATCTTCTCCCCGTGGCGGATACCAATCACTTTGATATCTTCTTTCTTGCCACCAAACAGCTCACATACAGCCTCAGCCTGAGTCTGGATGGTGCAAGCGGGGGCTTTCTGGACGAGGATGTCACCGTTTTGGCCATTCTCGAATGCAAACAGCACAAGATCCACAGCTTCATCCAAGCTCATGATGAAACGAGTCATACTGGGCTCAGTAAGAGTGATGGGGTTGCCACTGCGGATCTGGTCGATCCACAACGGAATCACGGAGCCGCGGCTGCACATAACATTACCATAACGGGTGCAGCAGATTTTGGTAGTGTTGGTCTGGCGAGACTTCGCCACGGCAACTTTTTCCTCGATAGCCTTGGTGATACCCATCGCATTGATAGGATAAGCCGCTTTGTCGGTAGAGAGGCAAATCACAGCCTCAACCTTG
>JAEEGL013868796.1_pt1 | contig 29939 bp, 24 predicted proteins | sample 9134231 | NCBI WGS metagenome assembly JAEEGL01 (sample SAMN16246548, study PRJNA631951) | gut metagenome | biome: gut microbiome; feature: rumen; material: fiber-attached | host: Bos | place: Iran: Karaj | collected 2018-10 | reverse complement strand
TAACTTCAACAACAACCCTGGCGAACTCATCAATGTCTTACATCAGACACAAGATTTCCTCGGTTATCTGCCCGCAGAAGTCCAGGAGTTGATTGCTGAAAGACTGCACATGCCGACCGCCAAGGTTTACGGTGTGGTTTCTTTCTACGCATTCTTCACCATGACCCCGAAAGGCAAATACCCCGTATCCGTATGTATGGGTACCGCATGTTATGTGCGTGGTGGCGAGAAAATCCTGGACGCCTTCAAGAAAGAGTTGGGCGTGGAGGTTGGCCAAACCGATGACAACGGTCTCTTCTCCCTCACCTCTTTGCGTTGCGTAGGCGCTTGCGGTCTGGCCCCTGTCGCCCTCGTGGACGGCAAGGTCTTCGGTCGTTTGGCTCCTGCCATGGTCAAGGACATTGTGAAAGAATACCGCGAGATGGAGTAATCCTCAGCATATTCCCGAAGAAGAGGCGGCCAAAGGCCGCCTCTTCTTGTTTTACAGGGTGTGAACATCAACTAAAAAGTGTACCTTTGCCAACGAAAACATAAACACATTTACTTCAAAACTTTGAGAACATGTCACACATTATTCAACAATACCAATCAAATGACTCACAGGTCATGCTTGATGTGCTCATTGAGAATGAAACTATTTGGCTAAACCAAGCACAAATGGTCTCGCTGTTTCAACGAAGCATTTCGGTAATATCACGACATATTCAGAACATCTTCAGGGAAGGCGAGCTGTCCAAAGAAAGCAATTTGCATTTTTTGCAAATTGCAAAGTCTGACAAGCCTGTTGCTTTTTACAGTCTTGATGTGATCATTTCTGTCGGATATCGAGTGAAAAGCAAAAGAGGAACAGAATTTCGTATCTGGGCCTCACAAGTGTTGAAAGAGTACCTATATCGTGGTTATGCTATTTATCAAAGGATGAACAATGTGGAAAAACAAGTATCATCGCTTACCGACCAAGTTCAAACTTTGATACAAACAGCCCTTCCTCCCAAACAAGGTATCTTTTACGATGGACAGATTTTCGATGCGTACACTTTTGTGGCAGACTTGATCCGTTCTGCCCGAAAGCGGATAATTCTTATCGACAATTATGTAGACGACACGGTATTGAAGGTCCTCACAAAAAGGGTTGACGGTGTGCATGCAACCATGGTCACACGCAAAATTTCTGAGGCACTATCTGTAGATATTGAACGCCATAACCGACAGTACCCACCAGTGGAGGTTCGTACTTCAGACCGCTATCACGATCGCTTTCTCATCATTGATGAAACAGTTTATCACCTCGGCGCCTCCTTGAAAGACTTGGGAAAGAAACTCTTTGCCTTCAGCCGAATGGAGGTGAAGGCAGAGGAGATTGTAACATTTCAGTAAATAGCATGGGCATTGTAGCAAGGTATTAACGTTTGTTGAGTTTTCACGAGACCTACACACCCTTTCTGAACAACGCAGGACCAACTCCCTCGTGGCGGCGGAAAAATGTGCCGAAATGGGACTGGTTTTTGAACCCAAGCTTGTCCGCTATTTGCTGTACTGTGAGGCGGGTTGTTGTGAGAAGCGTTTTCGCCTGCAAGAGAATGTGTTCGTTGAGCCACACGCCAACAGACCGGCCGGTCGTTTTCTTAATCACATTAGCCAGATACTTGGGCGTGATGCACAATTGTTCCGCATACCACGCTATATTCTTGTGCTGGATGCAATTCTGTTCCACAAGTCCAAAGAAGTCCGTCGTCAACTGCTCGGCACGGGAACAGGTCGCCTGGCGCTCATATAATGCGGAAAAACTGCCTTGCAGATAATGGAACAATGAGCTGGTGAGTTTCAGAGCACAATCGCATGTGTTGGGATTGCCATTTTGTTGTCGCAATACCTCTTGCAACAGAAGGAAATACTGAACAGTGGTTTTCAATTGCCATTCCGACAATTCGTTACAAGGATAGGCACGAGCTGCCTGCTTGGCACGATAGGAGTAATCATTCATCTGCAAGTCATCGGCAAACTTGTCGTTATGGGCTAAAATCAGCATCTTGCTATTTTTTGAAATTGCATCCACATGCAACACAAAATCCGGCAACAAGATGATGATACACGGGGCTTTGGCCCGCAAGTGATGAAGGTTGATGCTGCATTGCATTTCCCCTTCCAGAAGGATCACAATGGCATAGTAATCAATATGAAAATACTCGGGTAAGACATTCCGGTCAGGACGGTACTCTACGATCCGGAAATAGTCATTGTCAATCATCAATAACGACTCCACCTCGTTGGTATCGAAAATGGGCAAAGGGGTATGATGAGACAGGGGTTTCTTTTTCATGCAAGTGTATTTTAGACCACAAAAATAGCATTTTTTATCCGAATCCATAAAAAATAGAGGTAAATTAGAACAATATTTGCGTCAAGTGGAACTTGCAACAAGATGGGAAAATCGTTAGTTTTGCAATTTCTATAAATATATTCCTATTATGAAAAGAATCTTTACTCTTTCTCTGCTAACGCTGATGGCTTTCTGCGCCGTGGCGCAAAACATCACCCTCACCTTCACAGGTCGTGATGACAACAGCCGATACATGCAATTGAACCGCGTGGTCGTGATCAACCATACCCAAGGATGGCAGGAGACTCTCGTCTGGCCCGACACCACCCTGACCATGCAAAAAAATATTGGCAAGATCCCCGCTGGGGCGAATGATATTTCGCCATTGCAATTATCGCAAAACAACCCTAACCCGTTCAACGGCACCACGGATGTGATGCTGACGACGGTCAAGGAAGGCGCCATAACGATGGAAATCACCGATATGAACGGGCGCGTTGTAGAAACGTACCATGACGCGTCCCAACCTGCCGGCGCGCACCATATTCGTGTCACTCTGTCCAACAAGGGCACATACGTGCTGACCGCCCATCAAAACGGACACACCTCGTCCATCAAGATGGTGTGCAACGAGGGCAACGGGAAAAACCGGATCGAATTTCATGGCACCGTAGAGACACCCGGACGTGCCTCTCTACAATCCCAACCCAACACCCCCGTTCCTGGCGACATCATGGAATATGTAGGGTACACCACCCTCAACGGCACGGAGGTGGAAAGCCATCGTATCATCAAAGCGCAGAACGATTCACAAATCCTCACCCTGCTGTTTGATGGAATGCGCGAACGGAAAGTCAAGACTCCGACAAAAAACGAGCCCGGCGACTTCCGCGTGGCACTTTCCCTGAGCCCCTTCTCCTTGAACCAGTTCCAAAAAGGATATTCTTTTGTCGTTGGCGACAAGACTGCCTCTACACCAGAAGAATTGCAGTCAATCTACCGCGAGCTCGGCTCCACGGAAATGTATGTCCGCGTGGCCACCAAACGCCATGTAACCGCCGAAGACCTTGTTGATGGTGTGCCCGATGAGAACGCCAATGTACACACCTTTGACCAAGCGATCCGTCTGTGTCAGATTGCAAAAGCATTGGATATGCCCATCAATCCGGAAATCATGTGCGCCTACACCTACATGGACATGGACAAGCAGCAGGCCCCGCGTTTCGACGAATATCCGGAATTCAACTACCTGATGAACGGGAAAGCGTGGGAAGAATTGACCCTTGATGAAATCTGCACCGTGCTGGAGGCCTACGGCGAATTTGTAGCCGAGGCTATTCTCAGCACTGGTTGTACCGTGGAAAACTGGAATCTCGGCAACGAAGCCAATTTCGGTTTTGCTGGCATCAGCATGGGACTGAAAACCGCCGTGGATCCCAAACTGGAAAAGGCAGGAACGCTCAAGAAATACACGGCTCCGGTCTTTGCTCGTGGCTGGCTGAAAAAACATGTTTGGAAACACGATGCACAAGCTTACGCCGCTGTGAAAAGAGGCATCTTGAATGCTTATGCTAAGTTGGGCAAGGACGCTTCCAATGTCAAATTCTCGACCCATGTGGCCACTGTGGTCTTCCCAGCAGGATGCACAGCAAAGTTTTTCAACTTCATGAAGGAGAACGGCTATGAGATGGAGACCGCCGGCATCAGCTACTACCCCAGCGCTCCGTCCATGTCGGTGAACAAAAAAGGTCTTTTGAAAAAAACGGTCAAAAAGGTCAACAAGAAATGCGGGTTGAATGTGTTTATCGGCGAGTTTTCCTATCCATCGGGCAAGATGGAAGGGCCTTTTGCCGGATGGAACAAGAAGGTGAAGGGCTACAAACACGACCAGCAGGGCCAGGCCAACATCTACGCCGATGTGGTGAAGTGGGGCAAGGCCAACGGTATGGCGGGCATCCGCTACTGGGCTCCGGACTATGAGGGCTGGTTTGCCATGTCAATGTTTGAATTCTCGAACCAGAAAGGCACCGCCAAAACCATTTTGACAACGCACAAGGATATACTGAATAAATAGTTTTTTTTTAGCAATAATTATGAAAAAAGGTTGATGAAAAAAATTATTTTTTCATACATTTGCAGCATTAAAAAAACTAACAAAAAAACGAAAATTATGGATTTAACAAGTATCATCTCATCCCTCACCGGCAACAACATGATCGGTGAAATCAGCAAAAAATTCAACATTGACAACAGCAAGATCATAGCTGTCATCAAAGCCGCCATTCCGAAATTCCTGGCCCAGATGCAGCGTAACGCCGGCACTACAGCGGGAGCATCCGCCCTTGTACAGGCCTTGGGCAGCCATGCGGGTCAAGGCATGGGCTTGAACATTGAAGACGGTATGAAGATCCTCGGCAAAGTGTTCGGAAACAACCTCGGTTCTGTGGTTTCCGGCCTTTCCTCCCAAACCAGCACCACCAACGATCAGGTCAACAACATTTTGGCCTCCATCGCGCCCAACCTGCTGGCCATCCTTGGCAAGAATCACGCTTCCGCCGGCGGCAACATCGGCAATGTGTTAGGTTCCCTGCTGGGCGGCACCTCTTCCTCCGGTTCCACGGGTGGAAAGTTGCTTGGCGGTCTGCTCGGAAAACTGATCAAGAAATAACACGCTTCTAAAAAGCAACTCCGCATATGAGACGGTTATGGCTGATTCTTATCGGATTATTTGCTGTTATCCCAACCATCAGCGCCCAAGTAACCCTCTCTTTTTCCAAACCCGGAGGATGCTACACGGATATTTCCTCCATCTCCATCCTGGCAGAAAGCGACGGAAACATTCCTTTTCAGATTCACTACACTCTCAACGGAGGCACACCCTCCGTTGAGAGTTTTTTGTATGAGCATCCTCTGACCTTGAACAGCAAACTGTATTCCACATCCAATATTTACAAAATACCCAACACTACTGAAAAATACAAATCGCCCATTCCTCCTGATGTGGAGCATGTTATCGTCATCCGCGCCGCTGCCTTCGACAAGAAGGGACAGCGCTGTTCGGAAGTGATCACATCCACTTATGTAATTTCCCCTCTACTGGGCAGGTCCCCCAGACTGCCGGTGCTTTCTCTTTGTGTGGACTCCACCGACCTTTTTGACCACGAACAGGGAATCTTTATTCCCGGGACAAACTTCGATCCCGCCCGTCCGGAGGAAACAGGCAACTATTTCCTTTCTGGCAAGGAACACGAAATAACAGGACATGTGGAACTGTTGGACGAAAACCGCATGCTGTCACAAAATTGCGGCGTGCGCGCCCATGGCAACATCGGACGGCGCTACGCACAAAAAGGATTATCGCTTTATGCCCGAAAAGAGTACGGCAAAAAGAAATTTGATTGTGCTTTTGAAAACACCTTATTAAAATCCAAACATTTGATTCTGAAGCCGTTCCGGTGCGCTTGGACACCACTGGGCTTTCAGGACCATCTTTGCCAGGATATGGCCAAATTGTTCACCTCTTTTGAATCACTTTTCTCACGACCTGTGATTTTATTCCTCAACGGCGAATATTGGGGCATCTATTTTTTGGAAGAAAAACCTGACGAACGCTTTATCCAAAGTCATTATGGCATTGATGAGAAAGAAGTACACATGGTGCGTGACTGGGCGGGACACGACAAAAACGGAAATATCGATACCCTCTTCACCGCGATGATGGATTGGCTGCAAACCGCCGATCTTACCAAGAATCAGCAATATGCGGAATTGAAGCGGATGGTGGATATCCGCTCCTTTACGGATTATGTGCTTTTTGAGACTTTCATTGGCAACCGTGATTGGCCCGCCAACAACATGCGCTGCTGGTCGGCAAACGGTTCCCCGTGGCGCTTTGTTTTCTTTGACGGGGACGCTATTCGCACGCAATCTTTTGCGGAAGTGGACAATGCCTTGTTCAAAGGCGGTCGCCAATGCTGGCCTTCCTCTCCGGAGGCCACCCTGCTACTCCGCCGCCTGCTGCAAAACCCACAATACCGAAGTTACTTTTTAGAGCGGATGCGTGAAATGGCAAAAGCATTCTCGTTCCGCCGTGGCACACCCCTGCGCACCCACTTCAACCATACTGTTTTTTTATTGAAAAAGGAAATACCCTATCAGTCAAAACGCTTCGGTTTCCCGAAAAACTCCTGCCAATGGAGGCACGCTGTCCGCCACCAACGGCGGTACTGGCGGCGCCACTGGCGTAAGGTTGAGCGTGAATGGGAACGGACAATCAGCTTGGACACTTCCGGTCATTAAGCGTTTCCCTGTCTGAAGACTATGCAATGACCGCCGCAAAGACTTCTTGTTCTTGCGGCGGTTTGATTTTTTGATCTTTGGAAATGATTGTCCGCTATGCGTGTGTAGAGCGAGCATATTTCACCCACTTGGTGACTAATGCAACCACGAAGAGTAATAAGACGATGAGCAACAAGAGGTTACCACCCGGCCAATGCAACAACTTGAAAACCATAGCCAAAACAAGAAACATTCCTCCCCATTTGGCAACTTGGACAACCTGACGGTCCTCGGGCACAATACGCGCCAAATAACGGCATGTGAGCCACACAAAGACCAATCCCACAGCGCCCGCTGCCATAAACACAAAATTTCCGAATGGCCAATGCATTAACTTTAGAACAAGTCCGACAAGACTCAGCACAAGCATAGCGATTCCGGACCAATACGCCCCACTACGATGATAAACAGGAATCACTGCTGGAACACCATTGTTTAGCCGTGAAGTTTGTGCCAACAAATTATCGCTCTTTTTGGCAAGACGACCTATGTTGCATATTATCAGGATGATGGATATAATAAGAATGACTGCCACTATGATGAATGAAGCCCGCAAGTCATCCATCATCAACTTTTCTCCCAATTCGAAAATAAACCATATCACCCATAAACAAAGGGCAAATACGCCAATTATCCATACTACCGAAAATCGGGTGCGGACATTTTCCATCTTCCGGGTAAGCGTCTGCATATCAGAATCTTCTATATTGATTTCAAGCACTTTCCGGCAACTTCCCCATTCAATGAGGCCTATCAAAGCAAAAAGCAATATCGACAAAGCCATAAAACAGAATCGAAGACCAAAACAATACCAACTCCAACAAACCGTGGCGGACAACAGTCCGTATGTGAGTATTATTTCAATGTTGCGACGCTTGAAACTGGAAATTTCAGAATACAACATTTTATGTATCAAGTCATTGTTTACAATCTCCTGCTGATTGAATTTCTCTTGGAGTGACTTGTACCTTGTTTGCAACGATGACAATTCAGTCTCTTGATTTATATTTTTTTCTTCCATAATGATGATGTTTTTTTTAAATGATGGATTTCGCTTCCTGGACCAATTTTTCCTTGATGCGATGCAGTTTCACCCCCACATTTGCCACGGTTATGCCAGTAATAGCGGCAATTTCATCATAACTTACCCCTTCTAACCACAACAGCACAATTCCACGGTCCATCACATCAAGCCGGTTAATGAGGGTGTAGAGTTGGCGGATTTGTTCGAGGGAGTCGTCTTGCGGGTCGTAGGGGTCAATGTCGGTGCTGAGCGGAACGGTCTGTTGTTGTCGTTTTCCTCGTTTGTCGCAATTGATAGCCGTATTGAGCGCAATGCGGTAAATCCAGGTATTGGCACTGCTTCGGTTCTCAAATTGGTCGAAACCCAACCACAGACGGATGAGAATCTCCTGAAAGAGGTCGTTTATCTCCTCATTGTCGTGTGAAAACATGTAACAAACGGTGTAAATAGTCCGTTTGTACTGCTTCACCAGTTCTTCGAATTGTTGTTCTTTAGCACTTTTCATCTGACTGCTTGAGTTTTTTTGACATTAGACAATCATTTTACGAAATCCTTACAGCTGCAAAAATATAATATTTCAAAATCACCTTTGATTGATGTACAAATTTCCGTACATTTGCGCTTTGATTTCGTTTAAGTCATCATAAAAACAATGAATATGAAAAAACTCCAAACCATCCTGCTGCCGTGCCTCGCATTCGTGTGCGCGGTGCTTTTGCTGTCGGCTTGCGACGGCAAGAAGAACACTACATTCAAAGAGAACCCCGACATGGAGTACCGCACGCTGGGCAGCACAGGCCTGCGCGTGGGCGTCATTGGCCTTGGTTGCGGCGGTTTTGACGACATTGATTCCGCCACCTCCCGCGAACTGGTCACCTACGCTTTAGACCACGGCATGAACTACATGGACATCTACGACGCCAACCCTAAGGTTCGCAGCAACATCGGCTACGGACTCGGCGACCGCCGCGAGGAAATGATCATCCAAGGCCATATCGGCTGCTGGTGGAACGGCGAAAGCTATGAACGCACCCGTGATGTGGAAAAATGCAAAAAGGGTTTCGAAGACCTGCTTACCCGCCTTCACACCGACTATATTGACATCGGCATGATGCACATTTTCGATAAAATGGAAGACTGGGAGGCCGTGCAAGGCAGTCCGTATCTGCAATATGTGCAGGATTTGAAAAAAGAGGGCAAGATCAAACACATCGGTGTGAGCAGCCACAACGCCGAAGTGGCCTTGGCCATTGCCAAAAGTGGCCTGGTGGAAGTCATCATGTTCAGTTTGAACCCTGCCTTCGACCGCGTGCAATCGGGAAAGAGTCCCTGGGATCCTGCCACATTCGAAAACATGCTGCCCGGCATTGACCCCGTGCGTGTGGAGTTGTACGATTACTGTGCCCAACACAACATTGCCATCACGGTCATGAAGGCCTACGGAGGCGGCGATCGTCTGTTGGATGCTGAGAAATCACCACTGAAAGTGGCGCTCACCCGCGACCAGTGCGTGGCGTATGTGCTGTCAAAACCTTGTGTGGCCGTCAGTTTGTGCAGTGTTGACAATGCCAGCAAGGTGGACGAGTATCTGCACTATCTGAAAGCCACTGACGAAGAGAAGGATTACAACGCTGCCCTCAACAAACCCACGGCACAGGCGGAGGCCGGCAAGGGCAGTTGCACCTACTGCAAGCATTGCGCGCCGTGCCCGGCAGGCATTGACATTGCCAAAGTCAACAAGTTGCTGGACCAGGCCAAAGAAAACGGCAGGGTGAGCGATGAACTGGCTCTTGAATACAGAAATCTGGAGCATCACGCCAGCGAGTGTGTGCAGTGCGGCGCGTGCGAGGAGCGCTGTCCGTTCGACGTGCCCGTGCGCATGAGAATGGAAGAAGCGGCAAAGGTTTTCGGCTATTAGCCAAACATCTCTGTCTCAACCAACTCGCAGATAATATGACCAATCATAATGTGGCTTTCCTGGATACGGGGCGTGTCCTTGGAGGCCACATTCAGTAAAATGCCGGCAAACTCTTTCATTGCGCCGCCGGTCTCACCCGTCATGGCAATGATTTTCACGCCCATTTCCTTAGCCGTCTCAAAAGCGTTAAGGATGTTTTTGGAGTTACCGGATGTGGAGATGCCCACGATGACATCGCCCGGTTTGGCGGTGCCACGGAGAAGCCGCGAGAAGATGAGGTCATAGCCGTAATCGTTGCCCACAGCGGTGAGGTAGGAGGTGTTGCAGTGGAGAGCCTCGGCGTTGAGCGGCGGGCGGTCGAAGTAGAATCGGCCGGAGAGTTCCGCGGCAAGGTGCTGGGCATCAGCGGCGCTGCCACCGTTGCCGCAGAAATGGATTTTGCCGCCATGGCGAAGCGATTCAACCATCATATCCGCCGCCTGCCGGATGCGGTTCTGAAAATCGGGATTATTCAAAATTGCCTGCTTGACAGCAATACTGTCTTGGATGGATTGGGGAATGCGTGGAGACATCATGAACATTATTATTAAGGTGGCAAAGATATAAAAAATACGGCAGGAAGATGACAATTGGGAGTTTTCAAATTATTTCGTATTTTTGCCGTTTGTAATACAATGTACGTTCAGAAACAATGGACAGCAAGAAAACCATAACCGTAACCTCTCCGCTTCTCCCCTCATTGGATGAGTTCATACCCTATCTGCAGCAGATTTGGGACAGCAAGTGGATTACCAACAACGGACAATTCCACAAAAAGTTGGAAGTCGCATTGGCCGAATACCTTGGTGTCCAGTATGTTTCGTTGTTCACCAACGGCACGCTACCGTTGATAACCGCTCTGCAGGCCTTGGGCATCACGGGCGAAGTGATCACCACTCCTTACAGTTTTGTGGCCACCACCCACGCCTTATGGTGGAACGGGATAAAGCCGGTTTTCGTGGACATTGACCCACGCACCTGCAACTTGGATCCTGACAAGATTGAGGCGGCCATCACGGAGAAAACCACAGCCATCATGCCGGTGCATTGTTATGGGATTCCTTGCGATACGGGGAGGATACAGGCCATTGCGGACAAATACGGTTTGAAAATCATCTATGATGCAGCCCACGCTTTTGGCGTTCAAGTAAATGGTGAGAGCATTTTGAAGGCGGGCGACATGTCCACGCTGAGTTTCCATGCCACCAAGGTGTACAACACGGTGGAGGGAGGCGCACTCATCTGCCATGATGCGGAAACGAAGAAGCAGATTGACTTCCTGAAGAACTTCGGTTTTGCAGGCGAGACGGAAGTGGTGGCGCCCGGCATCAACAGCAAGATGGATGAGATCCGGTCGGCCTATGGTTTGCTGAATCTCAAGCAAGTGGACATGGCCATTGAGGCAAGGAAAAAGGTGGCCCGGTATTATCGTGAAACCCTTTGTAATGTAAAGGGTGTGCATGTATTCGAAGACATGGCAGGGGTGCGGCACAACTATTCGTACTTCCCCATTCTTATCGATGCTGAAGGATACGGCATGTCGCGCGACGAATTGTATTTTAAAATGAAGGAACAGAATGTGTTAGGCCGGCGGTATTTCTACCCGCTCATCAGCACATTTGACACCTATAAGAATCTGGAATCCTCCAATCCGGCCAACCTTCCGGAGGCCACGCGCATCGCCGACGAGGTCATCTGCCTCCCGATGTACTACGGCCTGACGGACGAGGACCTTGAGCGGGTTGTGGGGTGTATAGTGAAATAAAAGAAAAAATAATCATACAGTGAAAAAGGAAATTTTCAAAAAGAGTTTGCCTTATGTTGTGGCAATAGTGGTATTTGTCTTATTAGCTGTCATTTATGCTGCGCCCGAAGCATTTGATGGAAAGGTCGTTCAAGCGGGAGACAAGGTTAGTGCTATCGGAATGGGCAATGAAGTGATGCAGTATTACAAAAGCACGGGGGAGAAACCCTTATGGACCGGCAGCATGTTCGCCGGAATGCCAAACTATCAAATCAACACTTGGATACCTTCAAAAATCTTCATATCCAACGCTGGCTCAATCTTAAAATTAGGACTGCCAGGGGTGGTTGGCATGATATTCCTATACTTGTTTGGGTTCTTTATTCTTTTACGGTCATTCAAAGTTAATAAATGGCTGAGCATTATCGGTGCCATTGCGATTGCCTTTTCTTCATATTTCTTCATTATCATTGAGGCCGGACACAACAACAAAGTGTACGGATTGGCCTATTTGGCTGCCATTCTGGGTGGCTTCATGTTTATTTTTGACAGAAAATACATTATCGGCGTCATTATCACCATGATTTATTCCGCTGTCGGATTAATGGTGCACCCGCAGATGAGCTATTACATTTTTATGCTTATTGGCATACTGATTGTTGCCGAGCTGGTCATTCATATCAAAGAGAAAAGAATCCCCCAGTTTTTCCTCGCATTGCTTCTGTTTGCCGTATCCATCTGTGTTGGATTAGGAACGAATTATAGCAGCATTAAGGCCAACAAAGAGTATGTGTCGGAAACCATGCGCGGCGGCCACTCCGAATTGTCCAAACCCTCAGATGAACAAAACAAGACCAAAGGATTGGATTTGGATTATGCTACCAGTTGGAGCTATGGCATTGGTGAAACCATGACATTGATGATCCCTAACTTTATGGGTGGTTCCTCCAATTATTCGGTAAGCGAAAACTCCGAAATCTATAAAACATTGGTCCACAACGGTGTACCACACAAATCGGCTTCGGATTTTTGCCATGCCGTCCCCACTTATTGGGGAGACCAGCCTTTCACTTCCGGACCTGTTTATGTGGGTGCCATTATTGTTTTCCTTTTCATTTTTGGATTATTGATTGTAAAAGGACCATACAAATGGGCCTTGCTTGTAGCCACCATTTTCTCCATCCTCCTCGCTTGGGGAAAGAATTTCATGCCATTTACGGAATTCTTCTTCAATTATTTCCCATTTTACAACAAGTTCAGGGCCGTCTCTTCCATCTTGATTGTGGCGGAAATCACCATGCCCTTGTTGGGATTCCTTGCTTTGCGTGATTTGATGGATGAAAATGTTGACAAAAAGAAAGCGAAAAAAATGCTTTATATTTCAGCGGGCATAACCGCTGGCATTTGTTTGATCTTTGCCCTATTTGGCGGATTATTATTCAATTTCCACGGCGCCAACGATGAGCAAGTGTTCGCCAACCTGCCGGAGTGGCTTTCGTCATCGATCGTTACCGAGAGAGGCAGAATGTTGAGAATTGACGCATTCCGCTCCATGGTTCTCATATTACTGGCTGGTATTTGGATCTTCATCTATTTGTCAAAATCGCTGAAAAAATCCATATTCATACCTGTTTTAGGATTTCTTGTTCTCATTGACATGTGGCCTGTTGACAAGCGTTTCTTAAACAATGATGATTTTGTAACAGAAAAGAAATACACTTCATACTTCAAGAAAACCCCGTATGAAGAACAATTGTTGGAAGACAAAGATCCGAATTTCAGGGTTCTCAATCTGGCCACAAACACATTCAACGAGGCCAGAACATCATATTATCTGAAATCAATCGGTGGCTACAGTGCAGCCAAACTGCGCCGCTACCAAGATCTGATTGACGAGCACATTTCTAAAGAGATGAACCCGCTTATGAACGCGGTAGCACAAACCAACGGTCAGTTAAGCAATTGCAATGCCGACACCATCTTCCCGATACTGAACATGTTGAACATGAAATATGTGATTGTTCCATTGCAAAACAACCAGCAAGTCGCCGTGCTGAATCCGAACGCGATGGGGAATGCCTGGTTTGTGGACACAATCCGTTTCACCCAAACACCCGATGAGGAATGTGAGGCCATTGCCCAAATCAATTTACATACTACTGCTGTTGTGGATGAAAAATACAAGAATTGTATCCAAAACACTTCCACTGCACCCGACACAACCGCATCCATTCATTTAACAAGCTACAAACCTGATGTTTTGACCTATGAATATGATGCGGCAAGCAACAGGATCGTTGTCTTTTCCGAAATCTTCTATCCTTACGGCTGGAAAGCTTATATTGACAACAAACCGACCGAACATTTCAGAGCAAATTACACCTTGCGAGCTCTTAATGTTCCTGCCGGCAAGCACGCTATCCGTTTTGAATTCAGACCCGACTCAGTTACCAAAGGCGAGAAAATCTCCTATGGTTTCATTATACTCATGCTCGCGGCCACAATCGGATTAATCGGTTTCGATATCTTCCGTCGCCGCAAACAGCAAAATTAATCCTTCTTAAATACGATTAAACCTTAACGGTGCGCATCACCCACTTCACCACGGAAGTCGGGACAAGACCACCTACACAAAAGAGCAGGTCCTTCACATCTGAAATATTCGTTAACGCCTCGAAATAAAGCTTCGCGTTTGTTATGATGTGATACCATGTTTTTTCCCCGAATGCCAGGCCATTGAAATACGCCAAAGTGGCGTTCATGTATCTTTTGCGGACAGGCTTTACCCGTTCGTTGGAATACAACTCTTTATATAAGAGATAGGTTGTTTTATTTTTTTCATTGGCGTCGTGCTGGCTCCAAATCCCACCCTCATGCATACGATAGTAAGCCATTATTTCCGGGTTATAGTAGCCTTTACCGTTTTTCAAGGCATAGTAAACGATGTGTACATCCCTGCAAAACGAGTATTGTAACAGTTCGTTGTAATCCACCGCATCACGGCGAAACATGAGAGTTAGCGCTTTGGTGATCCACACCCACGGCAAAGTGGCAAAGGTAAAGGATATGGGTTTGGAATATAAATCATGAACAGGTGATTTGGAAACCGTTCCTCCCGTCAGCACCGACCAATTGTGGCAATAAAGAGAATAATCTGGGGATTTTTCCAAAAAATCAACCTGTTTTTGCAATTTAGAAGAATCCGACCAGAAATCATCGCCTTCGCAGATGGCAACATACTTTCCTCGGGCACGGGGAAGGTTGAATGTGGCCGTAATTTTCTTGTTCCCTTTCTGATATTGATTCTCGGTTTGAAGTATCGGAAAGAAAATATCTGGATAGCGTTGCGCATACTCACGGATCACATCTGCGGTTCCGTCCGTAGATGCGTCGTCGTGAACCAGAACCTCGAACGAGAAATTCGTTTCTTGCTTCAAAAAACCATCAAAACACTGGCGAACAAAGTTCACTTGGTTATAAGTGGCGCAGCAAATACTTACTAATGGATTATTCACAGACATCTGCTACTTGTTAAGATACTCAAACAATGAACTGATAATATCTTCAAGATCGTGCTCCGATTTCCAACCCGTTTTTTGCAGCAGTGTACAATCCATACCAAAATCCGCAATCGAAACATCTGATTTTTCAATAGTTACCTGCACTTCAAGTCCGTATTTGCGGTTTGCCACCTCTTTTACGGCATTGGCCAAATCCAGCACGGAGACAACTATATGTCCGACATTGTATGCAGGTTGCCATTGACGGTAATCTAAGGTTAAAAGTTTGCAGATAGCGGCGGCCGCATCACGCACATCAATACGCTCTATTTTCTGCATTCCGCCCTGAATCACAATCGGCTGATGCTGTAAGGCATTTTGAACGAATTTGGCAATGATGTCAATAGGGATAAGTCCTTGTTGGCCTCCCGTAAGAGATGCGAGGCGTAGCGAAGTGGCATACGAAGTCCTGCTTTGCAAATGGATATTTTGGGCCATCAGTTCTGAAGCATACTTGGCCTGTCCATATACTGTTTCTGGCATGGCAGGATTTTGCTCCGTCCACAATGGAGTTTGACTGGTTCCATAAACCGCCTGAGATGAAATGTTTATAATGGCTGGGGCTTGATTTAATGAGGCAAGGCCGAACAGTTTGTTTGTAAAGGCCAGACTTTCCGCAATTTGCTGTTTCGTGCAATGCGGGCGCGCGAAACCACAATGGATAATATAATCGGCCTCGCCAAGGCGAAATCTGCCGTTGTTCAGATCCTCCAAATCAACGCATTTGACATTTGGGTAAGAAGCATACAACTGCGTGGTCTGTTTTTTTGTCAAATCAAACGCTACTATCTCGTAGGGATCAGTCTGCAACATCTTTATCAATGTTTGGCCCAAATAGCCGCCAGAACCAGTAACAAAGACTGTATTTATGGATTTCAGCGGACGGTTGTTGATGTTGAGGGACATGGTTTCAACCTCCTTATTGGCAGACAGTTCGATGGCTTTGTCCGCAGTTTGGCGAATTCCAAACTTATTGTAATTCATCTGGAGCGGATTGATGTCCGCATCAATATCCAACCAGTTCTTAATACAAGTTTCCACCTCATTGAAACCCATAAGGGCGCGCCAACCAGTTATTCCCGTGAAGCGGGCATTCATTTCATACAACCTCAACCCATTGTCTGTCCAGCGGCCCTGGATATTCAACGGTCCGCGATGACCAAGGCGTTTGAGTTCGGGCAGCAGTTTGTCTATTTGTGACCACACATAATCATCCTCATAGGGCACCATTTCAATGGGAACACCATTATTGAGCTTGTTATAGGAACACATTTTTCCGAGAATATCGCCGTTTTTGTCGGTCACCACCTGTGCAGAGATTTCCGCAATTTGGGGATTCACCCGCTTGGCAATCTGTTTCAGGTAGGCTTCGCGCAAAGGGTCTCCGTGACGCGGCACGGCCAGTTCCTGGATGATATGGTTTTCATTCACGCGCACAAAATCATCCTCCGACAGCAGAATCTCCACGCCACGCGAAGCGAAACCGGCGCGAGGCTTGGCAATGAGTGGAAAATCCACTTTTTTCTCGGCCAAGGCCTCCTTAATTGTATGGATATCATAACTTTTTACAAAAATATCCGCAATCGGGGTCAGGTCATCGCACATCCGCTCTTTATCACGTACTAAATCAAGCAGATTTACGCCCGATACAAGCACTTTAAAGCCCTCCGATTCAATTCTTTCAAGATTTCTCGACAAGATATGCGCTTCGTCATCCGAACCTGGAATGATGAGGTCTATGTCATGTTCGTGGCATTTTCTGATGAGCTCATCCACATAGTTCTCCGCATAGATCAGCGGTACGTAATCCATCGTGTCGCAATCGTAGGCTCCATAGGCAAAGGGGTTCATGCCGAACCCGACCGTGTGAAGAGGGAGTTGTGATAGTTTGCACGAGTTAATAACCGACTGTCCGACACCGCTGCCGACACTCATTACTGCTATACAATATTTTCCGTTTCTCATAAGACTTACTATTTACGTTATAAAACCGCATTGGGGTCTTCCTTAGCTGGACGTGGATATTTTTTCTGTCGATACATTGCGCCCATTATCTGCAACATCACGCAAAAATTCTTTGCCCACCAATGTCCATCTGTTTTCCATTTGTAAATGTCAAATTTCTTCCCTAAAAGATTGTGGTGTGTAATCGTGTATTCAAACCACCTGAAATTCGGCCGTTCTTTGTTCATCTTATAATATGCTAGTTGAATGGCCGGATGTTTATCTTTGGGTTGAAGATCTTTCTTAATTAAGTCATCCAATTCTTCAATGGAAGTTGGAGAATAACAAATATCAAGCAAACTATATTCACAAAGACAAAGTGAAATTACGGGTTTATTCCAATACACCGCCTCATAACCCGTTGTAGAACCAAACACAATAACTTTTTCAGCAGCATCCATCAAAGCATAAGTGCTAACCGGCGAATTACCAGGAATGACAGTAATATTATTCCCGATTTTTTCAAGTTCATACAATGCTGTATGATATTTATACTTTATGTCTTTTAAGTTTGGATGGATTCGCAAATAAAAATGATAATCGCCATTATTTTTAAAATGCTCAAAAATAGTCTTTATCCCTTGGTATTGAGACGGGAAAAGATTGTGATCAAATTCCTCTCCCAATGACACATATTCATCTTCTGAACTATTGAAAATAACGATGTTATGTTTATTGTCATCCCAATCGACCGGCAGAAGACCTTCTTTTTGGGCACCAATATACACTTTATCTCCTGCTGGGATAGCCCCTCTTCTGTCCAGGAAAAACTTCGTCCCAATATCTGTTTTATCGTCATCGGACAAGGATGATTCGCACCACATCTTATATAAAAGCTGTGTATTATATGGAACATCCTGGGCTGCACTGTTTTTGAAATAAGTTAATTGTCTTCCATTAACAACATTCCCCGTTGTCTCATACACCATCACATTGATCTTCCGATAAATACAAGTGTCAAATATGGGCTTTGACACGGTGAACCTCGAATTAAAGATTCCCACTTCATCGGGTTGGAATTGATCCAGGGCGGCATTGACAATATCCGTCATGATGACCTCTGATTTCAACAGGGCATCAAAATAATTGCGGAAATCATGATCCATCAAGGGATAGAGATTGCGAGTCGGCGATATATAGGCAGAGAGGGCTGCATAACCAATGCCAACATGATTATAGGTCAACTTCTTTATTTCTTCATTCGAACTGTATTCAAAAGCCAAATTTCCGTAATCGGCTAATGTTTTATGAAAGAACGAATGAATCGGTACTAATTGAACATTCTTCTTCAACCCAGAGAACATGTTTTTCCGATATTTGTTGCACAACTTACACATCTTTTTGTCGCAAGTTGTATTGATCCAACACATATTAATCGGACTGCCATCGCAATACACCAAGATCACCTCTTCATTTTTGTACGCAAGAATATTGGCGTTCTCCAATGTAACAAAAAGTCTGTTGGGAACAATGAAATTTGATTCAAAGGGAAGAAAAATCAGGTGTTTCATCATCTAATACATTTGAAAAAGTAAAGTGCAAAAATACTACAAAATCAAATAGCTGTCCAGCCACCATCAACCATCAAATTGTGTCCTGTGATGAAAGAAGCCTCATCCGACAACAAAAAGCTGACAGCTGGTGCCACCTCTTCTGGTTTCCCGAGTCTTTTCAATGGTGATTTCTCACTATAACGCTCGATAAACGAAGGGTTCTGTTGGTCAATGATTCCACCAGGCGAAACGACATTCACTCGGACACCATACTTTCCAAAATAGGAGGCCAGATATCGGGAAAAGTTAATTATACCTCCCTTAATGGCGGGGTATGCGGCAGGTGAGGTACCACCATATCCTTCATAAATGGTGAAATCATTACCCACCACGCCATAAATTGAGCCAAAATTCACAATAGAGCCCGACTTTTGCCTTTTCATCACCTCCAAAACTTTCTGGCAGAGGTAAAAACAACTATTTAATTGCCATTCTACATTTTTTCGCCAAGATTCCATGGGGATATCTTCAAAAAAAGCACCCCAATCTTCCGTACGCGGATAGCCGCTATTAACAAGACCGTCAATACGGCCATACTTCTCGACAACGGCAGCAACCAATTTGTCAATCTCCTCTGTAGAAGTCACATCCAAATGATACATTCCTTTCCCCCAATCCGTGTCAAAGGCAATATCACAATTAACAACAGTGGCGTGTTTCTTAATGGCATCTTTCACGATTTCGCGTCCAATCAGGCCGCCACCACCAATAACAATAATTACTTTATCCTTAAGCATTATAGTATTTCTTTATATAAACGAATACGTCTGTCTTTCTTAACAGGAAAAGTTTCCCTATAAGAAATCACATCATTTTTTTCTATTTCGCAAACATCAACGATATCATTCATCGCTAATGACTTAACATCCATTCCTTTAGGTCCAATCACAGCAGAGGATTTCTCATAGTCGAATCCTTTCCCATCTATCCCTGTCCTATTAACCCCAATCATAAAGCATTGGTTTTCCAAGGCGCGCGCATGTAAAAGCAGCGTCCAGTCGGCAACTCTTCGTGCAGGCCAGTTCGCTATATTGATAATCGCATCACATTGTTTTGAAAGCGATTGGTACAATTCAGGAAATCTAAGATCATAGCAGATAGTAAGGCCCATCGTAAAACCATCAAGTTCAAACCATGCCAACTTTTCCCCTTTAGAATAATGATCGGTTTCTCCCGAATAAGAAAAGGGGTGAATCTTTTCATAGCGTCCTAAGACATGTCCTTCCCTTGAGACCACAACCAGATTGTTCGTTGGTTTTTCTTTTGTTTTTAAAATAACTCCAAAGGCAACAGCCGTTTTGAATTGAACTGCAATTTCAGAGAAAAAATCTATCGTAGGAGACTTTGCCAGTTCTTCCGACATCGCTTCCGCGTTCATTGTAAAACCAGTAAGTGTCATTTCTGGGAAAACGACAATATCTGGATGAACCATGGAGACATCCAACATCAAGCTTTGAATTTGCTTGATGTTGGATTCTTTGTCCTCCCATCTTTGGTTTAGCGAAACGGTTACTATCTTCATTAGTTAAATTGTCTGAAAACAGGTTTTATAACTGCACCTTTCAGATACTTCTCATAACCATCCTCAAGTGCTTTGGCATACACTTTAAGTGCATTACGGACAGCATTGAATGTGATTTCCAATTCTTCTTCGCCATGAGCCAATGAAATAGCAACCCAAGGCATCAGCACACCATTATTAATCATTTCTTGGCTATAGAGTGTACGGAATGCCATGGAAGCTGTCCCCGACTTATCCTTAGTTATGTAATTGGGAGAACAGGGGACTCCAACTGCTTGGAAGTAATCCTGAACACCCAACTCCTTGGCAATATCATTCATTCCATCAATCAATTTCTGACCATAAGACCAAAGATGACCAATCACATCCTGTTCTTGATAAATCTTGGCTGCGGCAAGGAATGCATTAAGGGAGCACATTTCACCACCATGTGTGGTTGATACAAGAAATGTACGTTCCATACCAAGTTCCTTGATGCCGCCCACTTTCATCACCTCTCTTTTCCCGCCTAATGCGGCCACAGAGAATCCATTGGCCATACCCTTACCAAAGGTGCTCAAATCAGGATCGATGCCATAATATTTCTGGGCACCCTGAAGATGCCAGCGGAATCCGGTTATCATTTCATCCACAATAAACAGAGCGCCCTCTTTGTGACACAAATCCTGTACTGCCTGTAAATAGCCAGGTGATGGATGTGCGCCAGTGGCTGCTTCCATTATGACACCAGCAATTTGACCGGGAAATTTATCAAAACAATCCTTCAATGAGTTGATGTCGTCATACTTAAAATTGATGGTCAGGGAATGATATTCCTCGGGAATACCACGGGTCAGCGGGGTGTCACCAATAAACCAGTCATCAAAAGAAAAGAACGGATGGTCAAGGCAACGGGCAATATACTTTCTGCCCGTATATGCACGTGCGATCTTGGTGGCAGCTGTTGTTACATTGGAACCGTTCTTGGCAAATTTCACCATATCAACCGAAGGAATAATCTCCGCCAATTTTTCAGCCGCCTCAAGTTCAATAACAGAAGCACGAGTGAGATTGTTGCCTTTCATCAAACCTTCAATAGCAGCTTCATTTACTTTTTTGTTCGCATACCCCAAAGTCACCGCACGAAGAGCCATGCCGTAGTCAAGGAGTTTTTTCCCATCGGGTGTGTATAGATAAGCGCCTTCTCCTCTCTCAAAAATCTGGGGAGCATTTTCTGGATACTGGTCATCTCCTCTACTGTAGGTGTGACAACCGCCAGGAATTACATAATTTAATCTTTCACTGTAGTTCATATTCTTAATTCTTTATGTTAATCTATTACAACAATCCTTCATTCTTCATCTTCATGATAGTTTCAATTATATTAAAGTCAACCAAATTGTCCACTTCATGGCTTTTCCATTCAGGAACAATATATGGTAGTGTTTTGTCATGATAAAAAGTCTTTTTTTGAAGGAAGGCCTCTACTTTACTCACATAAACACTCCCTTCAAAGAAAAACACATTTGGCAAATCCTGCCGTCTCATATCATGTTTCCCTTCTTCCAAAGGTTTTAAATATCCATCTTCGCCCACAAGAACCATAAAAGCGGGATGTATTGTTCCTGACATGGCAACTCCAACAACACTCTCGCTTGCAGGATTATCAACCAACATTTCTATGGCTTTATCAACATCATCCACATCACGGAGTGGGGATGTGGGTTCTAATAGAATAAAACAATCATACTGCTTTCCTTCATTTCTCAATTTCTCAAGTGTATATAATATAAACTCTGAGGAAGGCGCGGAATCCCTGGCAAGGTATTCGGGTCTTAATTCGGGAACTGAAACACCATATTGTTCGGCCACAGACGCAATTTCCGGACTATCGGTTGAGATAAAAACATCATCCACATACTTACTTTTTTCAGCATGTTCAATTGACCATGCTATCAAAGGTTTTCCACACAAAACTCTGATATTCTTTCCAGGCAATCCTTTGCTTCCACCTCTGGCCGGAATTATGGCTAAAATGCTCTTACCTTTATACATAATTATTTTTATTGTAAATGATTAACAATTTCTTGAGCTTTTTTATAATCTTCAGGGTTCCCGATATCTATCCAAAAGCCAGTAAGCGGAAATCTTATAACGTTTTTACCCATAGAAATTAGCTTTTCAATCAAGTCTGTAGCATTAAAGAATGTATCTTCGGGTATATAATCCAACACTTCTTTTTTTAATAGATATATTCCTGCGTTTGCATAATAATTATAAGATGGTTTTTCTTTTATGCCTTTAATATATCTCCCATCCAATTCGAATATTCCATAGGGAACATTTACCGAATATGGAATCGTTGCCACTGACATGTCCGCATTGTGATTAACAAAATGCAAATAGAAATCCTCATAATTCACATTGGTAAACAGGTCTGAATTCATCAACAGGATGGTGTCCTGTTGAAAACTATCAATAAACTTAATGGAACCTATTGTGCCTAAAAACTTTGGTTCTCTAACACAATTCACTTTAACACCCTTAATCTCATGAAAAAAATGCTCTTCAATCTGTTCGTGAAGATAATTGACTGTTACATTGATGTTCTTCACGCCATACGACACCAATCGCTCAACATTATAATCAATGATGGCCTTTTCTCCGACTGGAAGAAGAGGTTTGGGGGTTGTTAAAGTCAGTGGACGAAGTCTTTCGCCCTTGCCTCCAGCCATAAGCACGGCATCTATCGGCAATTTTGTAATGCACTGCTCCAGATTGATGATCTCGATTATATGGTCCTCTTTGTCCAGAACCGGGACCAACTTCATCTTCAGTTCCCTTTGCTTATGAAGATGGTACACATCGTCATCTACCCCTTCGTGCAAACAATTAAAGCCACGGTTCATCACCAGAGAGACCTTGTCTGATACAGATGCGCCTTTTATCAGCGCTCTCCGGACATCCCCGTCTGTAAGCGTACCGACCATCCTTTTGTTGTCATCTTCAACAAACAGGCATAAAGGACCTGTTCCGATGCCATTAATTTGGCTTAAGGCGTCCAACAAACTTTTCTCCTGGGAAATTATATACTTTAGATCAACCATAGATACCATATTTAATCACTTATAGTCATAAAATTGTTTTTGTTTTAATAATTCCAACGGATAAGAACTAACGACTCTGAATATCTCTTCCGCTGTTTTGTTTTTTTCGTAAGGATTGTGAACCTGACGAGCCAAATCTCTGAATTGTTCGGAGAGCACCTTTTCGAGACCCTTGAGTACTGATACCTTTTCCGACTTACAATCACACACACTGTCTGCCGCCACACGTCCTCTCTGTCTGTCGCCAATATTCAATGTAGGAATCCCAAACGAAGGAACCTCAATCAGGCCACTGGAAGAATTGCCAACAACGGCGCCTACATATTTCATCACAGACAAATAACGCTTGATACCTAATGATTTGTAAGCCACTGCCCTATCACTGTTACGAGCCACAAAATCACTAATGGCATCCGTGATAATTTGCGCGCCTGTATCGGAATTGGGCATTGTGAAAATGATTCTCAGGTCTTTCCGTTCCTCCAGAGCCGCCATGAAATTTTCAATATCTTCTTTTACCGTACGGACGCCAAGTGTAACAGGATGATAGGTGACAAGAATTGTATTTTTGTTTATGACAAAACCTATTTCTTTCTCAATCTCCTCCTTCCCCATCAACGGCAGGTTCTTGACATTCTCAACTCCCAAAGAACCCACATTAAACACACGGTCGGGTTGTTCGCCCATCTGGATCACGCGCTTACGATATTCATCTGTGGAGGTAAAGTGCAGATGGCTCATCTTGGTGATAGCGTGACGAATGGCATCATCGTATGCGCCTTCGGTAATTTCACCACCATGAAGGTGAGCCACCGGAATCTTGAAAATCAGTGCGGCAGAGGCGGCGGCCAACATCTCATAACGGTCACCCAAAATCACAATCAAATCAGGCCGAAGTGTTTCGTACGCTTTGGCAAAACCAGCCAAAGCTTTCGACAACGACAATACGATAGTAGTAGCTGTGTCAGGAGCGTCCTCATCAATAATAGGAACCTTATAATCTATGGCAAAACCATCGTTTTCAATCTCCAGATAAGTATTGCCGAACTTGGGCGACAGGTGCATATTGGTGGCCACAATCTGCAATAAAGTATCCTTGTCGTCCTGAACCATTTTCATCAGGCGACTGAGCAGACCGTATTCGGCGCGGGTTCCGGTAATGAAACAGATTTTTCTCATAATTCTATCAATTCATCCTCTTGAAAATCTCTTATTGCCGTAGTTCCCAACACTTCTTCCCATCTCATTGGGGAAACACCCGTTCCAGGACGTTTTACCGTCAAGTTTTCTTCTGTAAAGATTTCTCCTTCACTGATGTTTCTAGCAGCCACAATACTTTTACGAGCAACCGCAATGTTTTTGCGCTCGGAATCTGTCACTTTTTTTTCTGAACTGCCAAGAGCTTTTTCAATATTGCGGATAGATGACACCATAGCTTTCAGTTCATAAGGTTCAAGCGATGCTTTGTGATCAGGGCCAGGCATATTGCGATCGAGAGTAAAGTGCTTTTCTATGACGGTTGCGCCAAGGGCGACAGCAGCGATGGGCACTTCGATGCCTCGTGTATGGTCGGAATAGCCCACTTGAGTGCCGAAATGTTCTTTAATGGACAACATGGCACAGAGATTCACATCCTCAAAAGGCGTAGGGTATTCTGTATTACATTGTAAAATCGTTATTTGGTCTTTTGTTTTACCCCACCTCAACAACACATCTACGGCATTCTGAATATCTTCAGAGGTGCTCATCCCGGTAGAAAGAATCACATCTCCTTGTTTTTGAGCTATCTTCTTAATGTAAGGATAATTCGTAATCTCTCCTGAGGGAATTTTCCAAAGTCCAAGATGTAATGAGTCCAGAAATTCAATACTATCGAAATCAAATGCAGTGGAAAAAAAACGGACACCTTTTTTCTTGCAGTACTCAATCAATTCAAAATGTTCTTTCTGTGTAAGCTCCAGTTTTTTCAGCATTTGATACTGACTGTCATCACCTCCGCCTATATTATTTTTCTGGTATTCAGCCTGCCGCGCTTTTTTTGTCACAAGATTGGCAGCCTTGAAGGTCTGGAACTTGATAAAATCAACACCTGCCTCAACCGCTTTATCCACCAGTTGTTTGGCCAATTCAATGGAACCGTTGTGGTTCACACCCGCCTCTGCTATGACAGTCACATGGCTCATATCTTATAAAATTTTACAGGATTTCCTGCGTAAACACCTGATTTGTCCAAGTTTCTGGACACAACCGAACCTGCAGAAACAACAACATCATCCGTTATACTCTTGCCGTTATGAACTACAGTTCCACTGCCGACAAAAACATTGTTTCCTATCTTAACCTCTCCATTCACGACCGCCGCCGTAGAAATATGGCAGAAATCTCCAATTTTCACATCGTGCTCAATATCCGCCATTGTGTTAATAATAGCATGTTTCCCTATTCTTGCATTGGCATTTACCACGGCTTTATGCAACACAACTGTTCCTTCACCTATGGTGGCATATTTTGACACCCACGAATCTGATGCGACTATTGTTGCAAAATGTCCGCCTGCATCGCGTACCAATTCAGCAAGTTTAATACGGGTAGTATTGCTTTTGATCTGTCCAACCGTGATGACAAATTCCGCTTTGTCAACGAGTGTCGGTATCATGTCATCCGTGCCAATAATAGGATATTGCAACACTTTTTGGCCCACCGTTTCGGGCATGTCCAAAATACCCATTATGGTGAAACCGGCACTTTCTGCCACATCAATAACGGATTCACAATGTCCGCCACCACCCAATAATATCAAATTCCGTTTCATAAAACCTTACCGTTACTTGACATCCTCACACTACTCGGTATATTCACTACCCTATCGGCAAACCAAATGGTATTCTCCAAACTGTCATGTTCGCAATGCTCGAACATTGGCAGGCGGTTCATCAGTTCCCAAATGGGACGAGTCATCACACCATTATCGTTGGTCTCCTGCAAAAATTGCAGCTGTGCTTCCTTGTCTTTCAGGATGACCACATTGAGCCAATAGTTGGAACGACAGTTCTCAGGTTCCGTAAAGAACTCAACCTCAGTTTCATTTTGGAAAAACTCCTTGTAACGCTGCGCCGTCGCGCGTTTGCTCAACACATACTCTTCTAAATACTCCATCTGTGCACATCCTAACGCAGCATTGATATTAGGCATACGGTAATTATAGCCAATGTGGTCATGAACAAACTCCCAACGATGCGGCACCTTTGCTTGTGTGGTAAGATGCTTGGCCAACTTGCCCAACCCCTCATCATTAAACAATAACATACCACCACCACCAGTAGTAATGGTCTTGTTGCCGTTGAAGCTCAATGCACCCACTTTTCCAAAGGTTCCTGTATGCTTGCCTTTATAAAGACTGCCGATACTCTCAGCTGCATCCTCCACCAATTCCAAATGGTATTCCTGACATACTGCACCGATGTCTTCAATCTTGCAGGGATGTCCAAATGTGTGCATCGGAACGCACGCTTTCACACGGTGACCTGTACGCTTGTTGTAACAAACCCCGTTCTTCACTTCGGCATTCTCTTCCAGCCAATTCTTGAGAGCCACGGGCGAAAGTCCCATTGTTTCCCTGTCCACATCAATAAAAACAGGATGTGCGCCAATATAGCTAATGGCATTACAGGTGGCAATAAATGTTAATGCTTGGGTCAACACCTCATCTCCACGCTCCACACCCACCAACATCATTGCCATGTGCAGGGCATTGGTTCCATTCACGCAAACCACTGCTCGTTTTGCACCTGTATATTCGGCCACCAAATCTTCGAATCTGTCCACAAATTTACCAACACTGGATACAAACGAGGTGTCAATACATTCGTTGAGGTATTTTTTTTCGTTACCTATGAAAACGGGCACAGACAATGGAGTAAAATCCTGATTGCCGTAAAGTTCTTTTATATAATCTACAACCTTCTGATATTTCATACTCAAACCTTTACATTTTCTGATCCAGATTCTTCCCTTTTTCCTCGTGTTCAAAGTTGGGAATAAACTCTCTTATAGCATTCACCACATCTTCTTTTGTGAAATCTGATGAGAAAAGCGCCTCCAACTTGCTGAAGAAAACATTCACCTCATCCATTGGACGATGTTCTGTCTCTTCAATTACCCCTAGAGCATTAAACCTGTGCATATTAATTTTTTCACCAGGAATGTAGAACTCTTCATAAGGCTTTTCTCCTGTTGTATCACTTTTAAAATAAACCACAGGATAGGTATCGCTATCATATGACATCCGACGGGCATACTGTTTGGCTTCCTCATCGTTGGTACATTCCTTCTTTTGAAATCCTTCTGATTTTACAAAATCATCACATATCGCGCTAAATGTGCGCATTTGGTCTTCGCCGAGTTTTGGGAAGAAGACTTCACCTCCATTTCCCAATATACAGGCCAGCATACAGATTTGACCGCTTTCTTCAGGAGAAACAAAATAGCGTTTTACATCATTCGGGGCTGATAAAGGTTGTTTTTTTTGCAAGCGATGGAGCCAACCATCCGGCAATGAGCCGTTACTGAATGCCACATTGGCGAACCGCGCGGTGGTCACCTTGAACTTGCCGTTGTACGCCATGACCAAATCCTCCATAATGCGCTTGCTGGCCCCCATAATGTTGACGGGATTGGCCGCCTTGTCAGTACTGACACAGAAGAAATGCTTGGGCGGAAACTCACAGAGCAAATCCATCAGTTTTTTAGCTTTTAAATCATTGTTCTCTATCAGCGCTTGCACTGAATATTTGTCCTTTTCGCTACGCACATGCTTGTGGGCAGAAAAGTTTGCCACAATATCAAATCCTTTTTCCTCTCTGAAAATACGGGTAAAAATCGGATCGGCAAAATTCAATGTATATGGTCGGTATTCCTCTGGCACAAAAAGTCCATCGGTGGAACGGATATCGCGTGTTAGTTCTGCCAAACCATTTTCATTCAAATCCACAACAAGCAATTTTCTGGGACAGAAATGAAGAATCGCTTTGATAAACGAAGAACCTATACTGCCTGCTCCGCCTATGACACAAACGGACTTGCCCTTTATTTCCTTTTCGAGCACCTCTTTGTTTGCTTCAATATCAGAAGCAAACATACTATTCTTCCGATGAGTGACATGCTCCGAAATGAATTTATTTAGATTGAACATCGAACTTTTCAAATTATAATTCTTGCGATTGCAAAAATACAACTTTTCCCCTTACCCTCAACACATCACCTCCCCTCTTGTGTTCAACATTTTCCTCTTTTACTGGTTGAAGAACGTCTAGACTCTATTGCGGATAAAAAAAAGACTTGCTGTTGTATTAGGATTACAACACTGTTATCGTTCCCTTGCGAACATACTTGTTCCCTTCCATGTCCGAATAACGGATAATGTATACATACACAACATTATGGTAAACCCTGCCACTCTTCCTCTCATAACCATCCCATCTGAAACCCTTATCCTGAGAATAAAACACCATCTCGCCCCAACGGTTGACTATTTGGATCTCGAAATCCGCTATCTGCGACTGGGCCCACTCCGAGATCGAAAACACATCGTTCTGGCCGTTTTTGTCCGCGGTAATCGCATTGGGCAGATACAAATCCACCTCCGGAAACACTATGTGAAGCGTGATGTCCAACACACTGTCACACCCATAAACGCTCTCCAGCACCACACTGGTGTCGATGCGCGTGACATCCGACAGCATCTCCCGGGGTATGAACAACCCGTGGCGGTCGTAATCGGACCCCTGAGGGACGGTCTCCACTATCTGACGGTGCGACACGGCGTGCACCCACAGCTTCAACATGACTATACTGTCGCAGTCCCCAACCTGGATCCTCCTGAAAAAATGGTACTCCCGGGGTTCCGAAATATCCTCGGCGGCAATGTTGAAGTTCTCGTCCACATAGGACTCTCCCAAACAGATGTCCGCCAACACCGTGCTCTGGCGGACCGGGCACGGGTTGGTGCAAAATGACATCACATTGTCCGTCATGTCGCACTCCTCTTGCTGGCCGCCCGACTGGGCGACGCCATTCCCGTTGTCATTAACCGCAATCACTATGCTGTCCAGGTCCGGATGAGCGGCAAGCTCCGCCGCCGTGAAACGGACCGTGACATCCATGCAGCCACCCGCCGGCAGCGGCGTGTTCACCGTCTCCGTACGGAGCACCGCACCCTGATACGCGTTCGCATAATAGGTGATGGTGAACGGGCTGCTCAAAGCCAGACCTCCTGTGTTGCAGAACCGGTAGGTGATGACCATCCCCTGGTTCTCAAAATGGACGCTCGTGTCGCCGGTCATCGTGGCGTTCGCCAACGGCATGAACGGCCTGCCGTATATGTCCAGCATCGTGGCCTGCTGCAGGAAGTTGTTGAACGGACGACGCGTCACACCCAGCGGATCAGTGAATGCCGTGGCATTGTTGAACAACGGCGTAGGCACCGTCAGATCACTATTGATGTTCGTCACATTGTACATATACTGGTTCCACACTGGACGCGCTGGTGCCCACTGGTGTACTCCGCCTATAATCCACATCTGCCCGCCGACATGACCGAGACCGCTGCCTACCTTCCCACAAACGACTATTTCTGCCGACCCGTCACCGTTCACATCCGCCACCACTGGATACTCCTTCCATGTACCCGCGTACATGCTTTTCGTGTAGAGATCGTAAAAAGGGATGGTGTCTTGACCCGTAATGTGACTTTTGCCACTTCCATTGATAATCCGCAGATTATCCATGTCCCGATATACTATCTCCATAATGCCGTCCTGGTTAAAGTCAAAC